>JAAGKN010000660.1_pt1 | contig 72102 bp, 67 predicted proteins | sample 6206371 | NCBI WGS metagenome assembly JAAGKN01 (sample SAMN11533720, study PRJNA540317) | gut metagenome | isolation source: fecal pellets from male and female animal of same cohort | host: Peromyscus leucopus | place: USA:CA | collected 2017
GATAATGTTTATGAACTATTCATTTGTAAACACCTTTGATTATACAAATGCTGCAAAGGTAAAAATCAAAAGTGATCCTCTGCATACATTCCAAATCAACCCTCAGATGAAGTTTGTAGCAAACTTACAAAACGGTTGGCAGCCTTATGCCAGTGTCGGTTTTGTCTGGAATGTGTTAAACAGTTCAAAAGTTCGTGCAAACGAAGTTGTACTTCCTAAAATGTCTGTTGACCCTTATGTAGAATACGGATTAGGTGTTCAGCGAAACTGGAAAGACCGATTTACGGGATTTGCTCAGGCAATGGTACGCAACGGCGGTCGTAACGGTGTGGCTTTAACCTTCGGGTTCAGATGGGCACTGGGTAAAGACTCGGAAGACTTGTAAAGATAATGGCGATGCTTATGCATCGCCATCTTTTTAATATTATAGTATTTGTAACATTTTGTTAAATCTTTTTTATGAACAGCGCAAATTATTTTATTTGCGCTTTTTTAGTTGTATGATGGACATAGCCGAAGGGGTAAACAAAGGGATAAATGTGAAAAATATCTTAAAACTTTGTTACAAAATAGCAATTTCGGCAACCAAGAAATCTTTATATAAGTACATAGGAAATGAGGATTTACTAATATGAAAAATTTCGTCAAAAAATTATCAGCAATCGCGCTATGTACAGTATTTGCATCAATGCAAGTAACTGCTGCTACCATGACCGGCGATACAGGCTTAGGTAACGGTTTGGGCGGTGCAAATATTACAGGTGCTACAGGTGCTTACGATGGTTTTACTACAGGTAACGGCTCTGCAACTGTAAATGTTAGCGGTGATGCTCATATTAACTGGGGTAGCTTGAACCTCAATAAAGGTGAAAACCTAAACTTTAACGGTTCAACAGGTGCAAATGCTACTGTTGTTAACACTGTAACAAACGGTATGTCTCAAATTTACGGTAACATTACTTCAAATGACGGTGTTGCTAAATTAATCATTTCAAACCCTAACGGTATGTTATATGATGGCGCAAGCTTCACAACAGCAGGCGACTTGATGTTAACAACTCAGGCTTTGGGCGTAAATTATGTTGACGGAAAAATTAATATCGAAGCTCTTAATCAAGAAGCTATAAACGGAATTACAATCAGAAACTCTGATTTCTCAGTTGGCGGTGAATTCAATATTACAGCACCTTCAATTGATATTATTAAATCAGTTTTAGGTACAACTAAAGGTTTAAAATTAGTTACAGCTGACGGTCAAAACTTCCTTGTTAACCCAAATACAAGCCAGAATGAACGTCATTCCGCAGTAAGATTAGAATCTGTTTCAGTTAACGGTAATGTTTATATCGTAGCTGACAAAGATATCATTAAAATCGTTAACGGTGGTGAAATTAACGGTAATTTAGATATCGTTTCTGACGGTAACGTTGCTCTTAACTATTCTAACAATGGTGAACAACTTCATATCACAGGTGATGCAAATGTTGCCAGCGACGGCAGAGTTTCTTATTTGAGAAATGCTAAAGTTGACGGTAACTTGAATATGTCTAACTCAGGCGGTTTCTTGGAAGTTAACAATGTTGAAGTTGGTAAAGACGCAAACTTAACAACAACAGTAAAAACTAACGAAGGTGTTAAACACTTTATCCACGTTATCGGTGATACAAAAGTTGCAGGAAATATGAATATCAATTCTGCTCATAACATCCATATCGGCGGTTACAACACAGATACAGATACAGATACACCATCTGATTTGAGAAAAGAAGGCAGCTTAACAGTTGGCGGCGACTTAAATGCAAAAGCAGATTATGGTACAATTGCAGTTACTGTTAATACCTCAGCTAAAAATGTAAAAATGGATGCAGGTTTGAACATTATTTCTGACGGAAAAGCAACAATTACAGCTGATAATTATGAATTCACTGCAAAACATTATATCGGCGGTTTAACTGATGAACAGGCAATTGTTGATACAATGGAAAATTATATGCCAATTCCTACTAAAGGAACCGGTGATTATACATACTTGAATATTGCAGGCGGCAATGTAAATAAAGTTCAAACTGACTATGCATTTATCAAATCTGAAGGTAATATGAATGTAAATCACGTAAATGCTGAAAAGGTTAAACTTACATCAAATAAAAATGATATTACTTTAGCAGAAGATGTTCACGCAACTCAGATTGAAGTTGGCGGAGAAACTAAGAAATTAAAAGTAGAATTCCCTGAAAGAGATTATACTTTGAAATACACAGACATCAAAACTGATAAAGTTGTAACAATCAATCCAAACGATAAAATTACATACGAAATCACAGATGGTGAAGGCGGTCACAACGACGGTACTCAAATCATTGGACAAAATACATACCTTGTAGGTCCTGATAAAGATCCTGTTGATCCACCAAAACCACCGGTAGATCCGGATGATCCTACTCCTCCGGGACCAAACCCGCCTACTCCTGATGACGATGACAACGTTAAAGTTCTAAGGGGCTACGAAAGAGACCAAATCGGTGACGCTATCAATACAAATATCGCAACTCCAATAGCATTCGCGGCGGACTTAGATGAAGAAATCGATACAGGTGTTCGTAAGAACGTAGACGGATCAGTAACAGTTGTTAGAGCATTTACTCCAAGCAACTAGGAAAGATAAAAAATAAAAAAAGCGGACTTGAAAAAGTCCGCTTTTTTTATTTAATCATTTGCCAAGCTTTTTTAGGGCATACAGCAGAACAAATACCGCAACCGATACAGCGATTTTCTTTGACCGAATAGTTTTCGGTAATTGCTTTTTGCGGACAGTTATTTGTGCAAAGATTACATCCTATGCAGAGTTCTTTATTCCATTCAGGTTTTCTTAATCTTGCCTCATCTGATTGTGCAAGATTGAATAAATCTCCGTTATCTTCTATTAAATCTCCAAAGAGTCCGTCAGCAAACCATTCTTTTTGTTTGAATTCTTTGATGGAGATTCGTTCTGTTTTTGTTTTTTGAGCAAGAGGAACCAGTTTAACCCATTTTGAGAAATCCAACAGTTCTTGAAGTAGTTCGGGTCTTTCTATTTCTTTTAAGAAATCGCTCATTCCTGATTTAAGAAAATCTTTATCAAATTTATCAAGTTTTTTGGTTTCTACGCAGCTTGCAATGCCTTCAATTTTTCCTCGAACATAAACTGTTCCGCCAACCATTCCTACGCAGGAACGATTTCCCAAAACAGATGGCAAATCTTCCGAATCATATCCGCAGATAACGGCTCTTCCTCCGCCCATAAACTCAAAACTGAATGAACCTGTATTTTTAAGTACCCAAAATTCAGGCTGTTCAAATTTAGGGTCGTGTTTCATCAAAGCTCCCGAACGGGTTCCGACTCTGCCTCCTACATAAATCTTTCCGCCTGCCGCACAATGCGCAGCAGTATCGCCTGCATCACCTTTTACAACTATTTTTGCACCTGAATTAAGCCAGCCGATATCTGCGGGAGCTGAACCGTCAACGATTATTGTTGTACCTTCCATTCCCATTGCACCTACTCTTTGTCCGGGGTTTGTGACATGGAAAAGCAGGTTGTTATTTTTATACTTACCGCCGATTCCTATATTATGTTGACCGCAGGCTTCAATTTCAAACTCATTTACTCCTTCTTCTATTTTTGTGGTGATTAATTGAAGAAGTTCTTGAGTTGACATTCTTACGTCGTTTATAAGAGTTTTTATTTTATATTCTTTTTTCATTTTTGTAGTTCTTTTTTAGGGAGACTGTTAGTTTAACTTATCATCTTGTAGCCTTTAGACATTTGTCTCCCGTCCAAATGTCTACGTGCGTAGCACTTAGCAGGCATATTGTATATCCAATCTGTTTGAAATATGTTTATCGACTGTGATTAGAGCGTCTGAACGTCCGATAGGCAATGTTGAGCAGCCGATTGGCGCCATTAGTTTTTTGAGTTCCATATCTGTTGCTAAGATATAGTTAACCAGATTTTCTGCAACTTTGTCGACATCAAGCCTTTTAACCAGATTTGGGTCTTGTGTTGTAAGTCCCGCAGGGCATTTCCCTGTGTTGCAGGCATTACATTTGCCGATGTCGTTTCCTACACAGCCTGCAATTTCAAGCAGCATTCTTCCTGTGAATACGCCGTTCGCACCGAGACAAATGAGTTTGAACGCGTCTGCTGCAAAGCTTCCGGTCTGACCTAAACCGCCGCCTGCAAATAAAGGAATTTCTCCTTGTCGTCCTTGATGTACGGCTGCTAAGTAGCAGTCACGAAGTTTTGATGTAATTGTATGACCTGTGTGGTTTAATGAAATTTCATGCGCAGCACCTGTCCCGCCTGCTAAGCCGTCTAAGAAGAATCCGCCTACAATGTTATAAGGGTCTCTTAAGAGGTTGTTGTAAACAGGTACGCTAGTAACTGATGCTGCAACTTTTATTGCAACAGGGACTTGAAAATTGAATGCAGCATTCATTGAAAGAAACATTTTTTGAACGCTTTCTTCAATAGAATAAAGTCCTTGATGTGTTGGAGGTGAGAGTAAATCTGCCTTTGGAACTCCTCTGATTTCCTGAACATAGCGTGTAACTTTACTTGCCATTAGTAGTCCGCCATCTCCCGGTTTTGCTCCTTGACCGATTTTAATCAGGATTCCGGCAGGGTCTTCGGTCATTTCCGGCATGGTTTTAATGATTCTGTTCCAGCCAAAGTGACCTGAGGCAATTTGAAGAATCATATATTTCAAATAACGTGATTTAAGTAATGATGTAGGAATTCCGCCTTCACCCGTACACATACGGATAGGGATTCCGCATACTTCATTAAGGTAAGCTGTAGCGATTGCCATTGCTTCCCACATTCTCCAGGAAACTGCACCGATTGACATATCACCGAAAATTATCGGATAAATCCATCTGTTTGGCGGGAGCGGTTTTGTTTGATTAAGTTTTCCGTCTTTTATTTCAAAATTGAGTTTTTCGGGAGAAAGTACTCTGCCAAAAGGGGTTCTTAGCTCAAATGTATGGCGCTGAGCGTCAAGTGACGGGTCTGTCATCTGGGAAATTCTTCCGATTTTTATTTTGTCTAAAGTTCGACCTTCTGTATTAAGGTTTGAACGTCCACCCTTTTTAAATGAGTCAGCCTTTTGTGCTCTGTATGCAACGGAATACTTGTCATCTTTGTTTCTTACGGCTTTTATCGCTCCGTTAGGGCAGACACGGGAGCACATTCCGCATCCGCGGCAGTAGTTTTCTAAGGATACATTTTGTTCAATAACAAGAACTTTTTCACATTTACCCCTTTCGGTAATACTGTTTGAAGTTTTTCTTGTTTCAACGGCAGGTTTGATTGCACCAAAGGAGCATACTGCCGTACATTTTCCGCATTGGATACATTTGGATTCATCGTATTCGATTATCCAAGGTAATTCGTCTTTATGTAATTCGTTTATTTTTATTGCTGCCATCTTTCTATTGTCAAATCATCCTTAACTAAAATTGTTTCGTGCTCATTCGGGTAAATATCTTTTGTTAAATCGCGTTCAGGTAACAAATCATTTATCCCGCAAACTTCCGATGTCATAATAACTGTATTTTCATCTCTTCCGATTACAATTGGTCTGAGTTTTTTTGAGTCACAAATGCACATTAATTCTTTATCAGGAGTAACGGCAAGCATTGTATTCGGGCCGTTTATTTCAAGATTGGCAAGAGAAGCTTTTACTCTCAATAAAATTTCACTGTCAGGACGCTTTATAATTTCATCATAAGATAGTGGTGTTACTGTATGTTTAAAATACTGAATCGGCCATTTTAGAATCTTATGAATATAATGTAATGTATAAAGCAGACATTGTGAATCTGATTCAAAACCCATATAGCCTTTGTAAAGACTCATCTGATAGAATTTATTTTTCTCGTAGAATGTGTTTTCACCGTTAACAAGTGCGGTGTAGCCTTCTAAGAAAAACGGGTGAGCTGCATATCTTACGATGTCATAATTTGTGTTCTGTCTGCATTGAGCAGTTATGATATGCGCTGTTAAATCGGAATTTTCCTGCCACAGATTGAAGTATGTTCCGATATCTTTCGGGCTTCCGATTTCTTTTAGAGTAAGAGTATCAGGCCAAAACGAGTAGATGAATCCTGAATGTGTTTCTTCAAGAACTTTTCTCAAACGGATAGCTGTATCAATAAGAAGTTCTTCTTTTTCTTCTTTTGTTGCGTGTGTAAAACTTTTTGGATATTGCAAAACCTCAAAGACGTAATTAGGCATTGCATCAATCTTTAATCCTTTTTTGTGATTAATATCAGGAGTCCACTGCATTACACGGGAGAAACCGAGTTCTCTTAGAATATCTTCTGCAAGACGTGTTCCTTCAACGGTAGCTGCCATTGAAAGAAGGGGTAAATCTTTATAGTTTTCGAATAACCCGCCCATATCTTGCATTACAAAAGCGAATCCCGAATCATCGTGACCCTTTTGCTGACTGCGCATAAGTTTTAGCGCGATTGACGGATGAAGTTTGTTTTTAGATTTTATAGCCCCAATTCTACACATAAATAATATAATATCACTTTAAGAACAATTTGAAAAGATATTTATTTTGTGTTACAATCACCATGCCGTACTCCCCGGGGACGTAGCGAATCTCTCGACTCGAGCGCTTAGCGAGGGGCAGAGCCTACTGTGAGGGGTATGTGGAAATTGCCTATGAGGTTAATGCCGTTGATAGTTTAGAATATGATGGCGTAAGCTGTCGAACCGTGTCAGGATGGAGACATAGCAGCACTAAGACAATCCTTGCGGGTGTCGTATCTCTAAAAAGTAGGTATTAAAATCAGAATCAGTTTTTATGTATTTCGATAGGTAGTGGTACGGTTTTTTATAAAATATAAGGTGTGTATCGTGTTAACTTTTAAAGCCAATTATCTCAATTCTGCAACTATACAGCGTATAAATATTTATAAATCTTGTCCTAAAAAGGTTTCTTTTGTAGAAATTAATCCGACAGAATCTCTGGATGTGCTGGCAGCCAATAAAACTGCTGCAAAGTGGGATAAAACCGGGGATGGCACATTTGCTCATGATATTTGCAGAGCAATTAATCGGGGAAAGAAATCGAGATTTTTTGCACTAACAACACAACGAGATACTTTTGAGAAATTGGATTATGATCAAATTTTATCTCTGGCGCAGGTAAAAACTGAAAAAGAGGATGAATACGAAGAGTTTATAGAATTTCTTCAGGTGGATCCTGATAATTTAAGTTCTTCTTATTATGCGGAATTTAGCCATATTGGTACAGCAATGCTGGATTCGTTAAAAAAATTGTTTTGTAAAAAGTGTATTGGCTTGAATTCTGTTCGTAGTGCAATTAAATTTTATCTGAGAAACGGATTTAAAGATACAGGTATAGATGTTGCGGATGAAAGACGTATGATTTGGGAGTCTGCATTTTAATCTTTACAGTAAAAATTTACGTGCTAGAATCTTATTGTGCTCCCGGATCGTCTAGCGGCAGGACGGATGACTCTGACTCATTTAACGGTGGTTCGAATCCATCTCCGGGAAAATTTTTAAAAGCCTGATTTTTAAATCAGGCTTTTATTTTTTCATAACAAGTTTTAATTCAACACGACGGCTTTTTGCAAAATCTTCTTTGCCGTTTATTAATACAGGGTCGGAGAAACTTGCACCTTCCACAATAATCATTTTTCTTAAGCGGTTGCCGTTTGTTTTGTTATACGGAGTATTGGTCATATAGTTTGCGACTTCATAAGCACGATTGAGCGATAACTCCATATTTTTCATATACTGCTCATCATCTGAAAATTTTCCTGCAAAAGTCTGAGAGTCGGTGTGTCCCTGTATAACAATTTTGTCAATATTTTTGTCTAAATATTCATTTGAAAATAATGAATCTAAATAAGCAGGTGCGAATTTATCCAGATACTCTTTTCCTTTTTGAGAAAGTTTATAACTGTTAACTTCAAATAGTTCCAAATCAGAAATTTTAACAATGCCTGAAATCGGGTCAACGGTTGCTTCAATATCCTGTTGTTTTAATGTTTCCTGTAATGATTTTGAAGCGTTTTCCTGTGCCAGCTCTTTTTGGATTTGTTCAACATGTCCTGTCAGGAATGTGTAGAAAAAAAGTACAATAAATACCAGAACCAGTCCTGTCATAAGGTCGGTCATTGTTATCCAGAAAATATTTCCGTCGTTTTGTTCTTCTGTTTTTGGTCTTAATCTCATGATTACCCCTCACCCCAACCCTCTCCCGCAAGGGGCGAGGGAGAAATTTTAAAATAATTTATCTACAACATCTCCGCCAGAACCCTTATCCATAGTTTCGTTTAAACGGTTAAGGCTGTATAAAATGTTCTCTAAATACGGTGTTGTCATTTCGCCTATTGATTTTGAAACTGCTTTTGCAAAATCTTCAGGCATAGATTTAAGAATTTTTTCGTTATTTGTGCTTTGAAGCTTTGATTCTTTCACTAAATCCAATAAGAATTGTTCACTGGTGCAAACATCGAATAGTCTGATGAATTCTTTTTGAATTAATAAGTAATAAGCTTTGCATTTTTTGTTATACAAAAGTTTTTCCGTAAACATAAACAATAAAGAATATCCGACTGCGAAAACCGAACACAATGCTGCAATCTGAATATTACCGATTAATCCGTTCAAGGATTCTCCTGCCGCAGCTGATGAAAAATCAACAGCAGTGAAGGCGATTGCCATTTTTAAGAATGTAAAAAACGGCCCTAAACCTGTTAAAAGTGTCGGCATTGTTTGTATAAATTTGTGGTTTATTTTTGAATAAACAAGAGTTTCTTCGTTGAAAAAGTATGAAGCATCAACTGTCAGATAAATTTCAGGAGCGAAATTACCTTTTGTATTTTGAGAAGCCGTAAATAATTTTTCAGGGAAAATAAGAGCTTTCTTGAAATCTTCCCAATTGGTAGCAGTATATGAATTATTGCTCATAAATTCATCCAGCTGATTAAATCTGTATGATAATTCTTTTTTGTTGAATGTTTTTAAAAACTCATAAACCGATTTAAGATTTTTTTCGGTTTGAGAATAGTTTTTTAGAACCGTAAGAATAAAAAACAAAAATATTGTTGTAATTATTAAAATTGCAGGTTCTGTAATTATTTTTATAAATCCCATAGCTTCCCTCTTTTTTCTTTAATATACCATATAAAACGGGGAACTAACAAGCTCCCCGTTTATATTCTAAAATTTATCCTATATATTTTGTTTCTTTTCTTGTTTCTTCTGTTTCTTCGTGAAGCTCAATTGCTTCTTCAAGTTCATCAGGCATAAGCGTGTCAGGTGCCATAGAACGTTCTTCCAAACCTTTTTTCAAAAGTTTAACTTCATCTTTTTTAAGTTTGTCATCGGCTTTTACAATATCTCTGCCTTTATTAAGAATAATATGTCTTAATGTGTTTTCACTAGGAGAACCTGCTTCCCCTTGTTTTTCCTGAATATCATAACTTACCCAGTCTTCAGGAAGTTTTTTGATTGTTGTATATTCGCCTTCCGGCATGATACGTTTGTCGATTTCATTGTAAAGTACTTCTGCAACATATTCTTTCTGGCTTTCGAATCGGCAAGGAAGAACAATTTTTGTACCAACAACTTCTTCAGGGTCTCTTTTTTCGTATTTTTTGAATAATTCTGAAGCAATACGTAAATGTTCAAGTTCAAAGTATAAGAACATTTCCCAAATCTTTTTAAGGTGTTCATTTTCTTCATCTTCATAACAGTTATAATATGTACAAACTTCTGTAAATTCGTGTAGAAGAAGTTTTTCATACATACTTTCCGTAGGGTCAATTAATGATTCGTACATTGATACGTGTTCTTCTTCAACGTCTTTGATTTCTGCATAAGTTTTTCTTAAAACGTCATTGCCGTAGCACATTCCATGTTCGGCATAATAGTTATGAGTTTGCTGTTCGCCCGCAACAAGAGTCAGAATATTAACCTTTGTTTGAGGATCAGCAGTCGCTTTATCATAATGTTTGCGAAGTCTCATTGCATTACAGTTATGGTGGTTTTGAGTCGGTCTTGACATTACTACATCTGTTTGACCTTGTAAAATATAATTAGGATTAATTCCATGTACCATATAAGCCCACTGGCTGTATCTGTATAAGTGGTCAAAGTCTTCTAATAAACCAAAATTGAATGTTTCTTTTACATATTCATCAGGTTCATTTTGAGCAAGCCACGCTGTTAAATCAACTGCAACCTGTTCATAACCTAAAGTTGTTTCTAAAACTGACTGATCACAAGGTGTTAACCAGTTAACAGTTGTTTGCTGTGCGTCTTCAATTCTTCTTGTTCTGGCAATCAGTTTGCAATCATCCAAATCAGGACAGAATCTTCCGAATGTATGTTTGAAGTTCCACGCTTCAACTTCAATCCCGTTCATCAAAATCTGACGGGTTCTTGAATAGCAGTCTACTTCGTTTTTGTTAAACGGTTTTTGTACAACTTGATGCCAGTTGCGTAATTGTTTCTCTACAGGAATACCTTTTTCTTTTAATGGATTAAAACTCATTTTTTATAACCTTCTTTCTTTCTACGGGTTTAGCCCGTATTAGAAAGATAGAACAAAATAATAAAATTTTAATTCTCTTGTTCAACTAGCCTTCCTGTTTAAGCATGATAATTGCAGAGTTTAATTCATTTAAAAGATATTCTAATTGCTGGTTAATATTTTCAGGGTTATAAATTGAGCCTGCTGCCTGATATGCGAGATATCTTTGATAGGTTAGGGCTTCTTTTCTTAGAAGTGAAATGGATTTAACATAACCGTTGATTTCCATTAGTTTGCGGAAAGATTCGTAATAACTTTCAGGCTTGCCTTCATATTTGAGGCTCAAATGGTCAAGATTCATCGTAAGAACATTCGCGCGGGTTACAAATAACTGAACGGTTCCTTCTTCTTCGATACAGTCGACGAGTCTTTCTATCATTGGAATAATTTCGTTTGCATCGATTACATAAGTAGAAGTTCTGTCTTTTTTCTGAATAATATCTATAAAAGCAGGATTGTTTCTCGGAACAGGTTTTAAATCCGAAGGGTCATTGAATCCTTTTTGGGATTCAAAAATAGGAGTTGTGACCTTTTGTTCCTTAGGTTGTGCGTTTTTGTTCAAGTCAGGTAATGTCCCTGCATAACCTTTGCCTTGAAGTTCTGCTTCAAGAGCTTTGTCTTTTTTATTCCAAAAAGCTGCCTGAGACGGCAAGCAAAGTGTGAACATAATTAAACACAAAAAAAGCTTCTTCATATTATTTATTATAGTGATTAATTAGAAAAAATCAAAGCAAAACTACTCTAAATGAATGATGTGTATAATTTTTAAATCATTTATTATAATTTTGGACTATAGTAACAGGGATAAGTATGATAAATTCTATATTCTTCGACGAATTATATAAGCAATTTTCATGGTATGACTCGGTTTTCACACCGGCAGTCAAGTCTTGCAGCAACGAATTCTTTTTTGAAGGATTTGAGTATAAACTTGCGTCTGTAAGTACCAATATGAATGTGCTTTCTCAGAACGATACTTTCTTTGTTACTAAAGTCAAAATTAATTCTAAAAATGATGTATATATCAGAATTTCACAGGATGCAATCAATGTAATCCTTGATAAAGTTTTGGGTAAAAACAACAAACGATTCGAACTTACAGAGGTTTCAGAACTCGAAGCACGCATTATTACGGCTTTTAACGATTTTCTTTATGAAACATTAGCCCCGAATTTTACTATAGAGCCAAACCGCCGTTATAATGAGATTTTACACCTTACATATTTTGTAAAAAGTGCAATCTCAGATTCTGCTGCCAAGTTTATAATCTCTGTTCCTATGGAAATCCTTTCTCCTAAGGAGGCTGAACCAAAACCTCCGCATTTTACGGATATGGATTTTGCTCACAGCCCTGTAGAAGTGGATTTGTTACTGGGTACAACCGTATTTCCGCTTGCGGATATTAAAAAGCTTGATGTTGGAGATATTGTTGTTTTTGAAAACAGCAGTTCATCAGAAATGACACTTGTTTGTGAAAATATTATACAAAAATTTAAAGTTAAACCAAATATTAGTATCATAGAGCCTTATGATATGTCGGGAGGTAATGAAATGGATAATACAAATACTAATCTCTGGGATAGTATTCAGGTTGATATGTCAGCAGAGTTTGACAAAGTAAAAGTTACTCTGGGCGAACTAAAGAGTATTGAAGAAGGTTTAATTGTTGACCTGTGTTCCGTTTATGATAACAAAGTTTCTCTAAAAGTAGGCGGTAAAATGGTTGCAGCAGGTGAGCTTGTAATTATTAATGACAGATTTGGTGTGAGAATCGAACAGGTGAATGAATCATCAAATCCTTCGGCTCCGTCTGCTTCTGCGCCTCCGGTTCAAGAAGAGGTACACGAAGAACCACAGGAAGAACAGACCGAAGGAACAGATTTCGATTACAGTGACTTCGAACCTGAGGCTGAACAACAAGGATAATTGACTTAAGGAAAATTATTCTTAAAAGGGATAAAAAGAGGGTAGTTTATGGGATATTTAGCTAATTTTATTGTATATACGCTTGCCATGGTTGGCGTAATGGGACTTGCGCTTTTTGCGTTTAAGAAATTTGCAATCGGTGGGGGAAAATTAGGTGCTTCAAAAAATTTGAAGGTTCTTGATTCAATGACACTTGCTCCGCGCAAGACATTATATATAGTATCAGCGGGTGATGAGAAATTCTTAATCGCAAGCGATGCGGACAGAACGACTTTGATATCTAAGCTCGGTGAGCAAAAAGCTGTTCAGACACAATCTCCGTTACCTGATTTTAAAGCAACAATGGAGTCTCTAAATGAGAAAACACGTTATGCGGATAAATCAATTATTGGCATAAAAGCTTCGCAAACAACTCCTTATACATCAGTGATGAGAAGTTTGGCAGAGAGGATAAAGGAGTAGGAAAATGGATTCTGTACTTGGAGATATGAACCCTGTCTTACAGATGTTAACGGTAATGACGCTATTTTCGCTCTTGCCGTTTGCGTTTTGCTGTATGACTTGTTTCTTAAGATTTATAATAGTTTTTTCACTGCTTAAAACCGCGATGGGGGTTCAAGTTCCGCCATCAATCGTTACATTGGGTTTGTGTATGATTATGACATTTTACACAATGGGCGGTGTTTTTGAGCAGATGTATGAAAGAGGTTCGATACCTTATCAAAAGAACCAGAATTTGATTCTTGCTATTGATGAGGGTTCAAAACCGCTCAAAGAGTTTATGATGAAGCAGACACGCGAGAGTGATTTGGCGTTCTTTGTGGAATTAAAACGCAAGACTCCGCCTAAGTCTCCGGAAGAACTTACTATCTGGGAAGTCGCTCCTGCTTATATCTTATCAGAGCTTAAAACAGCATTTGAAATCGGTTTTGTTGTATTTGTACCGTTTATTGTACTGGATTTGGTTGTAGCAAACATCCTGTTGGCTCTCGGTATGTTCATGCTGTCGCCAACGATTATTTCGCTTCCATTTAAGCTCTTGATATTTATTGCAGTTGACGGTTGGGCGCTGATAGTGCAAGGTTTGGTGCAGAGTTATAACTAGGGAACTGGTGGACACCCCACCCCGACCCTCCCCATTAGGGGAGGGGGAAAGAGTTAAAGGTTAAAAAAGATGATAGAGGTTCTTACTGAATATTTGGCGAAAGGTTTTATGACAATGTTATCGATTTCGATGCCGTGTGTATTGACTGCGGCAGCGATTGGTTTAGTTGTCGGTATTTTGCAGGCTGTTACACAGGTACAAGAGCAGACTATTGCTGCTGCGCCGAAGATTTTTGCTGTGTTTCTGGTAATTGTTATCGGCGGATTGGGTTTTATTAAGCTGCTTACGAATCTGTTTCAGGAAGGTATGGTTCTGGCTTTCAACGGGGTTTCAAAGTCGGATACGTATGTTTTGCCTGCTGATTATTATAAGTACACCACTCCTTTTGAGGGTGAGATGAAAGACAGGTTTAAGAATGTTCCTGATGTAAAAGAGGTTATGAAGAATCCGGGCAAAGTTCCTTATATTGATAAACAGCAGAAGATTAAGTATGATGCTGCGCCGAGAACACCAATGCCTAAGGCTAACTTTGTTGAGACTAATAAAATTATAGGCAAATAGTAGATGAGAAGATTATTTATAATATTTTTATTAATGCTTTTAGCGCCTGTATATGCTTATCAGGATTATATTGTAACTACGGATGGTAAACTTACCGATATCAGCATTGAGGATAATAAAGTTGTCGATGTTTATCCGCTTGTTACAATTATGAATGATAAAAATACTTTGATTGTTCATCCGTTGAAAGTTGGTTCAACAAGATTTTGCGTGCTTAAGAATAATAAGAATATTGTAATGTTTAATATTAAGGTAGAACAAGACAAAACTCAGATTGATGAAGTTGAAGGGTTTGATATATTGCCGATTGATACTCCTGACGGGGTTAATGATAATGAAACTTTTGAGCTTGATATACCGCCAATGGAGCTGAATGGACGAACTAATTAGACAAATAGCTGTATTATTTCCTGAATTTGAACGCTGGTTTTCGGCGGGCTTTATTGTCTTTGCGCGTCTTTTAGGTTTTATCAGATTTGCTCCCGTGCTTAACAGAAAAGAAATTAATACTATTGTTAAACTTTCACTGGCTTTGTTATTAACAGTAATGATTACTCCGCTTCTGCATCCGGCAGCTCCGCCAAAGGATGTTTCACCGATGTTATTATGGACATTGAATTTTGCTGTCGGTGCGATTATAGGTTATATTGCACAGGTTATTTTACTTGCTATTGAAGCCGGCGGGGATATGATTAATACCCAGATGGGTTTGTCTTCGGCTATGGTTATGGACCCGACTACGAACAGCCAGACTTCTATTTTGAGCCGTGTTATTACCCTTTTGGGGATTTGTATTTTTATTGAAATGGGCGGTTTGTATTGGCTTTTTAATGCTCTTGTAAGGAGTTTTGAAATTTTTCCTGTTTATGCGGTTCAAATCCCTCTGGAAAAGATTATTAATCTGAATTATCTGGTTAAAGTGACATCAAATGTTTTATATATGGGGCTGCAAATTGCTTCGCCCGTACTCCTTGCAACAATGGGTCAGGATATTATTCTCGGTGTAATTTCAAAAACTGCACCGCAGGTTAACGTATTCCAGTTAAGCTTCCTGTTTAAGCCTGTTTTCGGTGCTGCTATCATGATTTGGATATTACCCATGCTCATCGGAATAATTTCGGACTATTTTTTGAGTTTTTCAAGTATTTATTGATTTTTCCACCCTTTAAACGAGTTGCTTTTTTCAAGTGTTTATCTTACAATCATTGTGTATAGGAAAATTAAATAAGTGCTTTTAAAAAGGAGGAAGCTATTTATGGAAACTTATGGTATTGAAAAATTTGGCATTATCGGGCCAAAAGCTGTTTACCGCAACTTAACTCCTGCTCAATTAACAGAAGCTGCTTTAAGATTAGGCGAAGGAACTTTGTCTAACACCGGCGCTCTTGTTGTTACAACAGGAAAATACACAGGTCGTTCACCTAAGGATAAATTCATCGTTGATACTGAATCTATTCACAACGATATCGCTTGGGGTAAAGTTAACAGACCTATTTCAAGAGAAGCATTCAACTCAATCAAGGGTAAAATCGCTGCTTACTTACAAAACAGAGAAGTATTCATTTTCGACGGTTTTGCAGGTGCAGATAAAAAATATACTCAAAAATTCAGAGTTATCAACGAAATGGCAAGCCAAAACTTGTTCATTCACCAATTATTAATCAGACCTACAGCAGAAGAATTAGCTAGCTACGGCGAAGCTGATTACACAATTCTTTGTGCTCCTGGTTTCAAATGTGATCCTGAAGTTGATGGCGTAAACTCAGAAGCTTGTATCGCTATCGACTACGAAGCTCACGAAATCATCATTTGTGGTTCACAATACTCAGGCGAAATCAAAAAATCTGTATTCGCTACTATGAACTACGTAATGACTAAGAAAAATGTATTACCTATGCACTGTTCAGCTAACATGGATCCAGAAACTCATGAAACAGCTGTATTCTTCGGTCTTTCAGGTACAGGTAAAACAACTCTTTCAGCTGACCCTAACCGTAAGTTAATCGGTGACGATGAACACGGCTGGTCTCCTGATGGCGTATTCAACTTCGAAGGCGGATGCTACGCTAAATGTATCAACCTTTCTGAAGAAAACGAACCTGATATCTTCAACGCTATCAAATTCGGTTCATTAATCGAAAACGTTGTTATGGATCCTGAAACTCGTGAATTTGATTTCAACGACGGTTCATTAACAGAAAATACTCGTGTAGGTTACCCTATCAATTACATTAACAATGCTGCTATCCCTTCAATGGGCGGTATTCCAAAAGTTGTTATTTTCTTAACAGCTGATGCATTCGGCGTATTACCTCCAATCTCAAGATTAGACAAAAACGCTGCTATGTACCACTTCGTAACAGGTTTCACATCTAAACTTGCCGGTACTGAACGTGGTGTAACTGAACCACAACCTACATTCTCAACATTATTCGGCGAACCATTCATGCCAATGGATGCTTCTGTATATGCTAAAATGTTGGGTGACAAACTTGACCAATACGGTACTAAAGTTTACTTAGTTAACACTGGTTGGGCTGGCGGCTCAGCTTCTATGGGTGCTAAGAGAATGAAATTAGCTTACACAAGAGCTATGGTTACAGCTGCATTAAACGGCTCATTCGATTCTATCGAATTCAAACACCACGATGTATTCAATGTAGATTACCCTACATCTTGTCCTGGTGTTCCTGATGAAATGCTTGACGCTAGAGGAATGTGGGCTGATAAAGCTGCTTATGATTCTAACGCTAACAAGCTTGCTCAAATGTTTGCTGATAACTTCTCAAGCAAATATCCAAATATGCCTGCTGAAATCGTTAACGCAGGTCCTAGAGCTACAGCTAACGTATAGTCTGTGTTTTAGCGAAAATTTGAAAGAGTCTTGTCTTTATGACAAGACTCTTTTGTTAAGAAATGTAAATCTCATGTCTTCCCATGGGGCAATTCATGAGTTTATCATGACTTTATATAAGTACGAGGATTATTAAATTAATAGGAGATATTATCATGGGTCTTGATATTTCTAAAATCACAAATGCAGAGTTACAAAAATTGGCATATCTAAAAGATGGAGATAACAACGGTACTCTTGATGCAGAAGAATTTGCTATTTTCAAAACAGAAGCAGCAGCTAAAGAAGGTGTTTCAACCGAAGATTTTAATCAGGTAATGGGATTATATACAACAAATCCTGTAGCAGCAACTGAAGCAACTGTTCAACAAGAAGAAGTAAAAGCTCCTAAGTCTCCTACAGAAGGTATGACTGATAAACAGGCTAAAAAATATAAAAGCGAAGCTAATGAAGCTCATATTAAATATCTTGAAGGATTTGTAAAAGACGGCGGAACAAGAGCCGGTGCATTAGAAATGTTAGATGCAAAAGCTAATCTTGATCCCCAATTCAGAAAAGCAGTTGCTGATGTTATTGCATTAATGCCTGCAACTTATGGTTCTTCAGATGATATTAAACACAAAGATTTAGTTAAAAAATTAGAAACAGCAGGTATCAAAGATGACTTGCATGAAGATATTCTAAAACAGCTTGAAAAAATGGCTAAGAATGAATGTATCGCAGAACAGACTTCTCAAATTGCTGATGCTTATGCTGCTAAATTGGCTGCTAATCCAAATATGACTTCCCAACAAATAATGGATGAAATCAAAAAAGAAGCAAAATCTGCTGATAAATTCAAAGGTGATTTCAAAGATGCATACAAAGCATTTAATCAACCAATGATTGATGCTTATAGAAAAGTATATGATGCTATTTCACAAATTGATGACCTTGAAAAAGGCGGCAAAGTTCAGGATAAAGCTGAAGATATCTTGAAAGCTAACGGTCAATGGGATAAATATACTAAGAAAGCTCTTCTTGGTGACAGAAATATCTTCAAAAGATTCAAAAGCTTTATGACAGGTTATAAATCAGATGGTAGAATCGCTTCTGATAACAAAGGCAGACAGAATAAAGTTGAACACAAGAAAACCCAAACAACTCAGGAAATCATGGATTCTTTGGGCAACAAGACAGAATTATTCGTAGCTTTAAGAGAAGCAGGTTTTATTAAAGAAACTGAAGACGGTAAATGGGATTTGTCAGAACTTTCTGATCTTATCGGTACCCAAGTTGGTGATGATTACAAAGTTAACAGACATCATAAAAAAGACAAACTAATTGGTGAAAAACTTAAAACCCAGAGTGCATTGAGAGTAATCTCAGGCTTAAGCGAATTAGATGAAAAACATGCTATGGCTTTAGTTAAACTTTGCGGTTACGAAGTTGAAGGAAAACACCTTGGCAGAGCTATCTTTGGCGGTTTAGCAGGTATGGCAGCGGGTGCTGCTGTGGGTGCAGCTTCAACTTACGGTGCAGCTCAAATGTTACCTAAAGAAATTCAGGTTCCTTATTACAAAGATAAAGAATATGACATTTCTAAAGAATTATTGGATGGATTGCAAGGCAAACTTCCTGAAGGTATTTCAATTGATGCATCAGGTAATATCCACATTATCACTGATATTCTTATCCAAATTCCAAGACTTGCAGGACAATTAGGTCAATTAGGCTTATATTCAGCAATACCTGGGGCATTGGTAGGTACAGCATTAGGTGTTCTTTCAGGATTGAAGGATAAAGGTGAAACACCTGTACTTTCTAACAACTTTACAGAAACAACTTATGAAGCTTATGTTGAAAGATTGAACAGAGAAAACCCTCAATATGCTCAAATCGGTATGTTAATCGCAGCATCATTCGTTGACGAAAACGGTGTTTGGGATAGAGAAGGATACAAAGACTTCTTGAACACTATGGGCGGCGATGGCGGTCTTATCAACAGAGAAGAACTTATCGGCGGACTTCAAAAACGTCAAAAAGAACTTGAAAAAGTTGAACCAAATGATGACGATAACGGTGACGATGACAATTGCGTTGATGAAAAATGCGATGTCGAAGTTGAAGAAAAGAAAGGCGAAGAAACAACAAAAACAGAAGATAAAACATTTGTACACTTGAGAAAAGACAACCCTGGAGTTGGCTGGAAAGAAATGGTTGAAGCTTACTTCCCTGGATTGGTTGATGCTTGCGGCGGTAAATTATATGGCGCAGACGGTGCAATCAGAGCATTCCAAAAAGAATTATGTACAGATGAAAACGGAAACTTTGATGCAGCTAAATTGCAAGCTTTAATTACAGCAACCGATGTACCTAAAGAAATCAAAATTCCTCTACAGGTAAAAGGCATTGACAGAGTTGAAACAAAACCTACCCCGGCAGGTAGAGTAAGAACTTCAGGAACAGGTACTTACAGACCTGCAATGGATAAAGTTGGTAGAGACGAAAGCGTTACTACTAAACAAGTAGGTCCATCAACTCACCTTGCAACTGACGGATGTAACGGTCATACTGCATCAGGCAGCACTCCGAGAGAAGCTGTTGAAAATCTTGAAAGACAAGAAAAGAAACAGTATTCAAACAGAGACGAATATGTTCAATAACAAAATAAAGATGTAAGATAGAATACGGTTGTTTAATTAACATAAAGAGGCAGGTAACACTGCCTCTTTTTTTATAACAAGGGTCGGACGACAATCGCATTACCACTGATTAAACGTAAGACTACAAGTCGTCCTCTGCTGACTCTGTTACAAGTTGGTTCGCACTGGTTGGGGTTTAGTTAGTTCTTATTCTTGTGTTTGAATAATATTCGTTGTTTATAGAGTGTTGTGCTTCAATCCTTTTGATTTTGTTATCCAGTTCGCTGTTTGGATTTTGAGCGGAAGCATCTTGCAGGTATTTTAGAGCAGAGCGCGTGTCTCCGAATTTTTCATAAATATCACCCATTTTGTAGAGCATATCATAGTTTGTTGTGTAACCTCTGCTGTATGCTTCACCGTAATATTTAAGCGCTTTTCTGTACATTTCACGTTTGTAATAAAACTCTCCATAATAAAAATATGGTTCTGGCTGAGAGTCGTCTATTCCGATGGCGCGTGCAAAGTTCCCTCTTGCATGTTTGTCCATTCCGAGTTTGTCATACAGAGAACCCAGTTTAACACAGTAGTTTAAACTTTCGGGGTTCATATTTAATAAAACATTATAAAGCATAAGTGCATTTGTTAAATCTTCGTTGATTTTGTTGTCTTTGTATTTGAATGCATTGAAGTAATAAACTTTAGCCTTGGATTCAAGCTCGGGTTCGGAGAGTTTTGAATAATCGACAGGGATTGAGTAATCAATCTTACCTCTGATTGCGCCAAATGATGCGGGGCTAATGCCCATAATTACAAGTGCTATTAATAAAACTATTATAGAAGGTTGTCGCATAAATTCATCTTAATATATATATATAATCTATTGTAACAAAAAAACTTTTAGTACAAAATATAATGGTAAAGGAGCTCAATTTGAAAGAACTCGTCTGTCTGGCAATTTTCGTTTTATTATCAACTCTGTTTGCGCTGATAATGGTAGGAGCAGGGTTTTTATGCCAGTATAAAAAAGAGTCTGAAGTTAAAAATTCTGCTTATGAATGCGGAATTGTTCCTTTTTCTGATGCAAAAATTAAATTCAATATCAGATATTTTAATTATGCGATTCTGTTTTTGGTTTTTGATATTGAAACAATTTTCTTGTATCCGTTTGCATTGTCTCTAAATTCACTGGGAATATTTGCTGCTATAGAAGCTTTTTTGTTTGTGCTGATTCTGCTTCTGGGACTTTATTTTGCAGTTAATAAAAAAATGCTGAGGTGGATTTAATGAACGTAATTGTAACTTCCATTGATTATATCTTAAATTGGAGCAGAGCAAATTCTCTGTGGCCGCTTACGTTTGCGACATCCTGCTGCGGGATAGAGATGATGCAGACAGTTGCATCCAATAATGATATTGCACGTTTTGGTTCGGAAGTTTTTAGAGGTTCTCCTAGGCAGGCAGATTTATTAATTTGCGCGGGTACTATTACTTACAAAATGGCGCCTGTTCTTTTAAGGTTATATGAACAGATGGCAGAGCCTAAGTATGTTATTGCAATGGGTGCTTGCACTTGTGGCGGCGGTATGTTTGCCGAAACTTCTTATTCGGTTGTGAATGGAATTGATAAGATTATTCCGGTGGATATTTATCTTCCTATGTGCCCGCCAAAACCGGAATCCTTGATTGATGCAATAAAAAAGTTGCAGAACAAAATTAAAACAGAATCAATTGTTACAAGAAAAGAATTTATGGAAAATCATAAGATTGTTTGCAATTCATTTGCAGAGGATGATTTATCCATAACTAAATTAGGTGTAGAATAAATATAGAAAGCAGGTATAAAAATGAATATAGAAGAATTAAAAAATATATTTGGTGATTGTGAACTCACGGAAGATAAAATTGTTATCAAATCTAATCTTAAAAAGACTTTGGATTTTGTAAAACAAAATTACGGTTTTGATTTGTTAAAAGAAATTATTGCGGTTGATAATAAAGAAAACGGGATAGAACTTACATATCATTTATTTTCAACAGAAGACGAAGAAGATGTGCTTATTGCTGTCAATGTAAAAGACGAAGCGGAAAGTGTATCTGAAATATTTGATTCGGCTGTTGCTGACGAGAAAGAAATTTACGATTTATTCGGTGTTAAATTTATCGGTAATGAAGAACTAAAACGTCTTTATATGCCGGAAGACTGGGATGGTCACCCTCTCAAGAAAGATAATTAGAATGAGCAAACTCAAACTTAATCTCGGGCCTCAGCATCCTTCTACGCACGGGGTTTTGAGATTGATACTAGAACTTGACGGAGAGAGAATTATATCTTGTGAACCTGATGTAGGATATCTGCATCGCGGTATGGAAAAAATGGCTGAAAAACTCAGCTATATCCAGTATCTGCCAACGGTTGACAGGATAGATTATCTTGCAGGTTTTTTCTACTCTGAACTCCTTTGCAGGACGGTGGAAAAAGCTCTGGATGTTAAGTTGTCAGATAGAGTTCGTGCAATCAGGGTGATGATGCTTGAGTTAAACAGAATTGCTTCACACCTTTTATGGATTGGTGCTTTTCTGATGGATTTGGGGGCGGTTTCTCCGTTTTTCTATGCATTTAGAGAAAGAGAAATGATACTTCAATACTTTGAGAAAATTACGGGTCAGAGAATGATGAATAATTATTTCGTCTTTGGCGGAGTAAGGCGTGATGTTTTTGACCTTGATGATGTTGAAAGATTTCTTGATATCTTGCCTGAAAAGATAGAAGATTATAATAAGATTATTACCGAAAATCCTATTTTTAGAAAAAGAACTGTAGGTAAAGGTGTTTTAAATATTCCAACGGCATTGAACGGTTCTATTACCGGAGTAAATCTAAGAGCAAGCGGAATGAGTTTGGACTTCCGCCTGAGAGATAATTTATACAGCGGGTTTGATTTCAAAACAGTTGTTTTGGAGGAAGGTGACTCTTTTGCGCGTTATAAGGCAAGAATCTTAGAGCTTGAAGAAAGTGCTAAAATTGTTCGTCAGGCAGTTGTTTATCTTAAAAAAGGCGGAGATTTGGAGCAGAATCTTATTAATCCTTTAAATCTTAAACTTCCTGAAGGTGAATATGAATCTGAAATAGAAGCTCCGAGGGGTTTGGCTTGCTGTTATATTAAATCTGACGGGGGAAAATGTCCTTATCGTTTGAAATGGCGGACAGGTTCTTATTATGCGGTGAATCTTTTAAGAAAATTATTAGTCGGGGAGTACCTCAATGATGCAATTGCAATTGCGGGTTCTCTCGATATAATTTTACCGGAGGTCGACAAGTAGTGAATTATTTGTATTTTTTATACATTGAATTCTTGGCAAAACATAATATCCAGCAGTTGTTTGGGGATATAACTTTTTATATCCTGCCTGCTTGTATAATTTTTGCTGTGCTTCTTTTGGTAATTCTGGCGCTTGTTCTTTTTGAGAGAAAACTCCTTGGATGGTTTACCCAGAGAAAAGGCCCTAATCGTGTAGGCTTATGGGGCGTTTTGCAGACAATTGCGGATGCATTTAAGCTTTTATGCAAAGAAAATATTACTCCGTCAGGCGCGGACAGGTTTTTATTTAACCTTGCTCCGATTTTGATGTTTGTGCCTGTGCTGGTTGTATTGGGTTTGATTCCGTTTAGTGCGGAATTCACTTTTATGAATTTTCAGACTAATCTTCTGATTTATATGGTGCTTGCCGCGTTTCCTGTGTTGAGTATTCTTCTGGCAGGCTGGGCGAGTAATAATAAATATTCTTTGTTTGGCGCAATGAGAAATGTGGCGCAGGTTTTAGCGTATGAGCTTCCGATAGCGTTTACTGTTCTTGCAGTAGTGGTTTTGGCTTCATCAATGAACTTAACCCAGATTACTCTTGCTCAAAGTTCTGCAAATGGACTTTTGGGCTGGAATTTTATTCCGTGTTTTATCGGGTTTGTGATTATGTTTATTTGTACTCTTGCTGAACTTAATCGTTGTCCGTTTGATTTGCCTGAGGCAGAGAGTGAATTGATTTGCGGGTATAATACGGAGTATTCCGGCATGAGATTTGCTCTGTTTTATCTGGGCGAGTATGCAATGTTGTTTGCAAATTCTTTATTTATTGCAGTTTTATTTCTGGGCGGGTATTTGTCTCCTTTAGGAAAATATTTAACATCAGGCTGGATGTTATATTTTGAGCAGGCTTTCTGGCTTCTTGCAAAATCGTTTGTAATAATCTTTTTGGCAATCTGGGTGCGTGCAACGCTTCCGAGAATGGCACCTTATGATTTATTAAAGTTTTCGTGGGTAGTTTTGCTTCCGATATCGATTTTGAATTTGTTCTTGATGGTAATTTTCAAGTTCTTGTCAGGAGGTGTTTATGCTTAAGCTCTTAGAAGGAATGTTTACCGTATTTAAACATTTGTTCAAGCGTCCTGTGACGTTAGAATATCCTGAAAAAAAACAGACGCTGCCTGAAAATTTCCGCGGGAAACCTGTTGTAAACACTTGTGTCGGCTGCAGCAGCTGTGTAAGGGTTTGCCCTACCGGTGCGATTACTATGACAAAAGAAGAGTTTAAAATAGATTTGAAGAAGTGTATTTTTTGCGGAAACTGTGCTTATTATTGTCCTAAAGGTGCAATTAAAATGAGCGGCGAATACGAACTTGCAACAGAAGATAAAAATGATTTAGAATTAATATATAAATTGGAGGGACGAAATGAACGGAATTGATAATCCTATAATTTTTTATCCTGTTTCAATTTTAATGATTTTGTTCGCGATAGCAGCTATTGCTTTCAGAAACATATTTTATTCGCTTTTGTCTGCAATAATGGTGTTTTTCCTTGCAGGTGTGTTGTTCTATGTTTTAGGTTCAGAATATAATGCTGTTATTCAAATCGCTATTTACGGGCTTGCTGTGCCTGTTATCTTAGGTTTGGCAATAATGTTTACAAATCCTAAAAACAATGTCGATAAACCAAATTCAAAACTGACATTTGCAATGTGTTTTATTTTAGGTTTGTTTGTTATTGCATCGTTTTCGATAATACGTTTTGGACTTGAAATTCCTGACTTTTACGGAGTGAATCCTGTCAGCGCAATGTCTGCTTTCGGAAGTGGAATTTTTGTAAAATATGTTTGGGCATTTGAACTTATGTCTTTGATTCTGACTATAATTGTTGTTGGATTAAGTTTGTTCAAAAGGAGGAATAATGGATAATATTACGATTTTTCATTACCTTTTCCTTGGCTTAGTTCTTTTTGTAATCGGAATTGCGGGTTCTGTTTTGTCAAAACATGTTATCAAAGTTTTGATATCCATTGAGTTTATCTTAACGGGTGTAAATATTAATTTTATTACTTTTGCAGCTTTTGTTGACAGCACAAATTTTGACGGATATATGATATCTTTATTCTATGTCGGGTTGGGAGCAGTAGAGCTTGCGGTTGCATTGTATATTTTCTACCTGATGTATAACAAAAAACAATCGGAAAATATTGAGAAATACGGAGATTTGTAAAGTGGCAGATATGATTTTGGATAATATATATTTAATACTTTTGATTCCGTTCTGGATATTTTTGATAATTATGCTCGGACGATTTTTCTCGGTGTATGTGAATAAAGTTGTTATTTATGTGCTTACTTTGTTTTCGTCTTTAATGGGTGTGATTCTTTGTGCTTTAGCTTTAATCGGAAATAAAAATCATATATTGGAAGCTCAGTTTTCGTTTATTAAAATAAATGATTTTATAATTTCGGCAGGATTGCATGTTGATAAAACAGCGCTTGTTTTTGCTTTAGTATTATTTGTTGTGAGTTTTTTAGTTCAGGTATTTTCAATTTCTTATATGAAGAATGAGAAGAAAACTTACAGATTCTACGCGCTGATGAACTTGTTTAACTTTTCTATGGCAGGATTATTTTTCAGTCCGAATCTTTTTCAGGCTTATGTTTTCTGGGAAATCGTCGGGGTTGTATCATATCTGCTTATCGGATTTGAATACTTTAAGGGGGTAAAATCTATAGCATCTAAAAAAGTATTTATTATAAATAGAATTGGTGATACGGCTTTTATTTCAGGAATTATTCTCTGTTCATATTTGATGTTTGCATACTCAGGAAATTGGGGATTAACAACACTTTCTTTTGTTGATATGAATATAATCTCAACTCTTGTGAGTGCATATACTTCGACTCCGTTGTTTTGGGGAATCTGTATTCTGTTTATAATAGCAGCTGCGGTTAAATCAGCACAGTTCCCGTTTTATACCTGGCTTCAGGATGCGATGGAGGCAAAACTTCCTGTAAGTGCGCTGTTGCACTCCGCGACAATGGTTGCATCAGGAGTATTTTTACTCATTAGATTGTATCCGTTCTTTTCATTGGATACAGGTTTGTTGAAAATTATTGCTGTTTTAGGTTTGCTAACAGCTTTTATCTGTTCTTTATCTGCGTGTGCACAATCTCATCCTAAAAAAGTCTTAGCATATTCGACTTCTGCTCAATTGGGGTTGATGTTTTTTGCGCTTGGAATGGGGAATCTAAAAGCGGCTTTCATACTATTTATCGCACATGCATTTATTAAATCTATGTTATTCTTAACCCTTCCTTGTGAGGGTGAACGCTTTAGTTACTTCAATTTTATATTATTCCTAATTGGCGGATTGTCGCTTTCGGGAATATTTTTCTCCGGCATGGTTGCAAAAGAATCTTTGTATATGGACTTGAGTTTGGTTTTGAAAGTGCTGTTCTGTCTGATTTCTTTCCTAACTGCATTCTATATAATAAGAATTGCACTTGTTGTCGGGATGGATAAAGAGAATAAAGCGTTTCCGATTGTACCTTTACTGTTAACGATATTGAACATAACGTTTTATTTTTATGTTAGAAGATTGGTCAAATTCCATGTTTCTGAACCATTCTGGGCGGCGCTGACTGCTTGGATTTGTGTTTATATTTTGTATATTAAAGATGCTTTTTGGAGAGTTCCGATTTTGTATCCGATTACATTTAACGGATTTTATTTGGATAAGTTTTATACTCAGACCTTAACTTCTGTTTATAATAAATTAGCGGTTTTCGCGAATTTAACAGATACCAGGGTTTTAGGTAATTACAAACCAATTATATCAAGTGCAAAATTAGGGGTTAAGGTATCTGCATTTATAGAAAATAAAATAATGAACGGAACTGTTAAACTAATAACCGATGTTTCAAAATGGTTCTCAAAAATATATATCAAAGCTCAGAATGGTAATGTTCAGAGATATAATGCGTATGCGTTTATAATAATTACTTTAATAATAATTTGTCTGATAATCGGCTATTCAGCCTTTTATCTGTACTATATAGGGGGATAATTCAGGTGGAAAAACTACTTTCAATACCGTTTTTAATATTCTTGCCGATGCTTGCATCATTTTTGTTAATGTCGCCGTTTTTTACAAGAAATGAAATCATTGTAAGACGTTTTACAAAAGGGTTTTGCGCATTTCATTTTATGTATGCGGTTTTGATGCTGATGTTTTTTGATTCGGCAAATCCTTATATTGATAAACTAAGTTTCTTTGGATTGGATTGGATACAATCTATCGGGGTAACTTTCTCTTTCAAGCTTGATGGAGTTGGAATGATTTTGACGGTTTTAACCTCATTTATTTTTCTGATTGCTTCTATTTCAAGTAAGCTTAATATAAGAAAGAATCACAAATTTTATTATTCAATGTTATTGCTGCTGATGGCTTCAATTTTGGGGATTTTTGCATCTTCAGATATGTTTGTGTTCTTTATGTTCTGGGAATTGGAGCTTATTCCTGCTTACTTCCTAATCGGCGGGGATTTTTCAATTGAACCACATCCTGAAGCTAAAAAATCTGCGGTGAAATTTGTGTTATTTACTTTCCTCGGCAGTATGATAATGCTTTTGGGAATGTTAATGCTGCATTATTATAACTATGTAATGACAGGTGTTTTGTCCGCATCTTTTAGTGATATTTTTGCAAATCCTATTCCAAACGGTATTCAGATTTTTATTGCGGTATGTTTCCTTATTGGTTTTGGGGTAAAACTACCTATTATTCCTCTGCATACCTGGCTTCCTGATGCGCATACCAATGCGCCGACACCTGTGAGCATAATCTTAGCGGGAATTTTATTGAAAACCGGTGCGTATGGTATTTTTAGATTCAATTATGAAATTTTACATGATTCATTTCTTGAGGTTGCGCCGATTCTTGCCGTATTTGCGTTAATAAATATTATCTATACAGCGTTTGTTGCTTATTCTCAAACCGATATAAAACGAATTGTTGCTTATTCAAGTATTTCTAATATGGGATTAATTCTTTTGGGTTTGTGTGCAGCAAATCAACTCGGGCTTTCGGCATCTGTTTTCCACATGGTTGCACATACGCTTGTAACAGCAGGTTTATTTATGATTTGCGGAATTGTTTATTTGAGATGTAAAACTCGTGATATCAATGCGTTAGGCGGGATTGCACAAAGTATGCCGAGACTTTTCGGATTTGCAACGTTAATTGTAATGGCATCAATCGGAGTGCCGTTGTTTGCTCCGTTTATAAGTGAAATTTTAACAATTATGGGGGCATTGTTCTCTGATTTGAATATTAAGTTTATTGCGGTTTTATCATTACCGCTTTTAATAATAAGTTCCTGCTATATGCTTAAATTCTTACATGGAGCTTTCTTTGGAGAATGTGAAACAACTTATAGAGATATAAGTGTGCATGAATTTGTTGTACTGGCTTCAATCACGGCAGGATTAATCATATTCGGTTTGTTCCCGTCTGTTATATTGAACCTTGCAGGGGGGCAAATGTAGTGATTAACGATTTGTTCAATATTTTGCTACCACAGGCATGTTTGGGATTATTCATAATCATACAACTTTTGTGTTCGATGTTTTTGTCCCCAAGATATTTTCGTTACGCAAGACTGGTTTCAGCAATCGGGATTGCTTTGAGTACAGTTTTGTTGTCTACGGTGCAGACAGAGCCTCAGTATTTCGGGTTCAGAAATTCTATAATGTCTGATAGTTATACTCTATTATTCCATTTCGTAATTTTGTTATGCGGATTTTTTACCGTACTTTTGACAAGAAACTTGGTTCACAGGCAAAAACAAAATGCTTATACAATTCAGGCATTGTTATTAACTGCAATATTTGGAGCAATGAATATTGTTTGTGCAAATGATTTTCTAACACTTCTTGTATCATTGGAGTTGTTGAGTTTTCCGGCTTATTTTTTAATTGCCTCTGATAAAGGTTATTATTCAAAAGAAGCATCGTTCAAATATTTGATTACAAGTGCTGTTTCTACTGGGGTATTTTTATTCGGGGTTTCATATTTGTATGGAATAACTTCAAGCTTGAATCTGTCAGAAATATATGAAACTATAATAGAATCCGAACCAAATCTTTTATACTCGTTTGCGGGTATAATGACAGTTTTAGGATTAGTTTCTAAACTATCCATTTTCCCTTTTGCAAACTGGGTTATTGATGTTTATAAGGGTTCGGAGACTTCAATCTTAGCATTTTTATCAACAATTCCTAAACTTGCTTTATTCGGAATCCTTTGCAGACTTCTTGTTTTCCCTCTGGGAAGCAGTTTTGAATTGACTTTTGTTATTGCAATAATCTCTATAATTACAGCTTTATGGGCGAATACGTATGCGATTAGAGAAAATAATGTCAAAGTTATTTTTGCCTGCTCAGCAGCAGCAAACTCTTCTTATGTATTGCTTGCAGCGTGTTTGGTGTCGGTTTATAATCTTTCTACCGTAATATTTTATTTGATTTGTTATGTCTTGATGAATATTTCGGTTTTTGCATTTTTGAATATCACCGATTCAAACAAATTGGGTATGAATACTTCCGATTTCAAAGGATTATTTCATAAAAACCATGGTTTGAGTATAGCTTACGCTATAGCAATTATTGCGCTTGCAGGCTTCCCGATTACATCAGGTTTTGTAGCGAAGATTTATTTGTTCTCGGCGATTGCAAATTCGGGGTTGATTTTTATTCCGTTTTTGCTGATTTTATTATTGTTAACGGTTGTTGCACTTTATTATTATATAAAAATTATTCTGCCTCTGTTTGAAGAAAATATTGATGTAAAGATTTTAAAAACAGTCTACTCTCAAAAATTTGTACTGTTTATAACGACGGTTGTTACTGTATTAATCGGGGTTTATCCTGAAAAATTGGTAGAGCTTTGCAGGTTTATTGCTTATAATATTTAGCAAACTCGCAGCCACAGTAATTCTGGCGGTATAGCCCAAGTTCTTTTGATAAATTATTAGTCTTTAAAAACCCGTCTTTTTTCTTAAAATCAAGGGGTAAATAATTTTTACTAATTTGTTTTCCAAGTTCGGAAATCTTTTTAAAATTTTTATGCGGGCTTATTACAAGTGAGGTTGTGAATTCTTTTATTCCGAGTTCTTGCGCTTTCTTAGCTGCTTGTTGAAGTCTTAGTTCAATACATTTGTCGCATCGACTTCCGCGCTCAGGTTCGGTTTCTAATCCTTTCACATAATCCAAATATTCATTATGGTTATATTCTTCGATAATAAGTTCTACGCCAAAATGCTCACAGACTGTTTTTTGAGCTTCAAGGCGGCGGTTAAATTCTTCTTCTGTATCAAGGTTAGGATTGCAGAAATATACAACAGGAGAATATCCCATCTCTTTCAAAAGAGAGATAGGATATCCCGAACAGATTGCACAGCAGGCATGGAGTAGTATCACCCCACCCCAACCCTCCCCGTCCAGGGAGGGAGCTATGCTCGTTTTATTTTCGTTTTGCGCCATGCTTGATTAACAGTTCCTTTAATTCAAAATACGGTTTTACGCCTACTATTTTTTCTCCATTGATAATCATTGTTGGAGTAGAATCGAGTTCTAATCTTTGAGCTTCTTCAAGTTCTCTTGCAATCTCGTCTCTTGCAGCCTGTGTATCAAAATCCTGCATGAACTTATCTTTATCCAGACCGGCTTCTTCAACAAGTTTAAGCACATCATTTATTTTAGTAGGTTGTTTTTCATATAACAAAGAACTCATTTCCCAGTAGTTGCCCTGGTTTCTGGCAGCAATTGCAGCTTTTGACATAAAGCAGGCATGCGGGTGCATATTTACCTGAATATAAGGGTTACATTCTTTGTCAAACGGGAAGTTATGGTGGTTGATTCTAATATTTGTAAACTCTTTTGCAGCCTGATGTAGCATAATGTTTTGTATGTAACATAACGGGCATACGTAATCAGAATACAGTTCAATTACAACATTACCTTTTTCGTTTCCGAGAATATTTCCCTTAACGCGGTAAGGATTATGTTTGATTTTTCTATATTTTAAAATATCCTGATGCTTTTTAATATGCGGAACAAAGTTATATGTAATTCTGCTGTATGCTAAGAATGATACTGTAAGTAATACCAGTACAATAAATGTTTTTGTGTATTTTTTTGCACCGGCAATAAAATCAACAAATGTTGTTTTGAAACTTTGTACAATGTTTTTGAACATACCGTTTGAGGCAACAAGTGCGATTGCTAAATCTATAAAATAAGTAATTACACAAAGTATACAAAGTTTTTTAATCTTAAATAAACTAAGTCCTGCAAGTCCCATTGAGCACAGAAATGCAATTGAGGCGAGAACAGTAATATAAGCTTTCGGGTCTTTAAAGACTTCCAAAAATTTTAAGAATTTTATATTTTTTAATTTATTAACAACTGTCAGGAATAATACTACTACATAGAAAAATATTCCCCAATAGGCAAGCGGAATACCTAAAACCTGAGAATGAGTTGTTTTAGCAACTCCATCACAGTCAATAAAATCATTAATAGAACAAAAACTCGCAAGAGCATATTTGTCAAAGTTTGCGGCATAATAAATAAATGCAAGTTTAATAGCCAGTGCCAGTCCTGCCAGTGCTAAAATTTGGATAGCTAAATTTTTTTTATCAATTTTCATAAGCAGCCCCCCCAATTGTCTAATACATATACTAATTCTAATATACCACAAGATTAAATCAATAATAAAAATAGTTATGGCGGGTAATTACTTAGGAGTAAATAATTTATCGTATTATAAATTTTGATTCAGCTTCCGAAGGGATATAATTTTTAATAAACTCAACCGCTTCCTGCGGGGTTTGTGCTACATAATAAAGCTCTCTTGAAGCAGTATTAGCAAAGTTTTCTTTAATAATATCTTCAAAAAATCCTATTAGGTTATCATAAAAACCGTTCGTATTAAGAATAACAATCGGTTTCATATTATATCCGAGCTGTTTTTGTACAATCATTTCGGATAATTCTTCTAACGTCCCGAAACCTCCTGCAAGCGCAATAACAGCTTCTGATTTTTCATCAAGCAGAGCTTTTCTTTCTCGCATTCCTGGGGTTACATAAAACTCATCACAATCTTCAGGATTGGCAAACTTTGGATTCGCAAAAATCTCGGGCATAATTCCGATAACTTTTCCGCCCGAATCCTTAACAGCTCTCGCGCAAGCATACATTAAGCCTCGGCGGCTTCCGCCATAGACAATATTACATCCGTTTGAGCCGATTTGGTTTCCGAGTTCTGCTGCTTCTTTATAATAAATTTCTTCGAGGTCATTTGAAGAAGATGCATAAACACAAATATTCTTAATCAAAACTGCCTCCTACAAGATAATAGTTAGAACAGCATAAGCCTGTACCGTTTTTGGAGCAGTCTTGTTTTTGTGTGCTCAATGGGTCATTTTTGCAGAAAGGTTCAAATTTATCTTCATAAATATTTAATCCGAAAACATCTTTTCCCCAGACATTTGGACCTGTTGAACCGTTAACATCATACATAAGCACGCCTTTTATTGTACCGTGGGGTTCATCAAACAGTTTCGTTGAAATCGTAGCGTTTGAATAAGTTGTCTTGAGTTCTTTAAAACGATAAGTATCATTAGGATATGTTCCATTCATAAATGTTATTTTATAAGGCTTTGCATCCGTTTTAATCTCATTCAGTATAGTTGTATTAAATGCTTCCGCGAAAGATTTTTCATTGTCTTCTTTTTGTGTATTAATTGCATAGAAAATATTTGAAAAATCTTCCTGCACACTTCTCCAGCGGGAAGTATTTTTAGCCTGCATGCTGTCATCCAATGATAATGGTGCAACAAGAAATGCTACAATCAAAAATATTACAAATAATATTGAAACTTCTACAATTGTGAATCCTTTTTTCATAAAGCCTCTCATGATAAGCTAGCGGGAATATTGGTTTTTCGAAACGATAGCGGGAGCCGTGAGGCGGGAGCGTGTTTGAGAAAAACCAATATTCCCGCGGGTGTCTTTAATTTGCCAAATCTAATTGTTTCTTTTCCTTAATCATAGTGTCATAAATCCATTCAGGAACAAAGTTTTTACCAAGGATTATTTGACCGTTCATGATATTCGGTGCGTGGAAATCAGACCCGCCTGTTACTATTAACCCTAAATTTTCTGCCATAGATGAGAAATACTCAACAATTGCAGGTGAATGTTTTCTATGATAAGCTTCAATTCCTCTTAAACCGCAATTCATAAGGTTCTTGATAAGTTTTTCCGCAATATCAATATCATAAGGATGTGCAATAACAGGGATTCCGCCTGCATCATAAATAATTTCAACCGCATCAAAAGGTGTAACAGTTTTTCTTTCTACATAAACAGGTGATTGTCTGTGGATATATTTGCTGTAAGCTTCCATTACATTGCTTGTTCCGCCGGCATTCGTAATCGCTTTTGCAATATGCGGACGACCGATTGAACCGCCTTCGGCAACCATATTTTTTACATCTTCATACTTGATTTTAATTCCTTCTTTTTTAGCAAGAAGTGCGAGTATTTCTTTTGTTTGTTTAACACGCGCCTGCTGCTGTACTTTTAGAAGGTTCTTAAAATCACTTTTTTCAACATCAGGAAAATATCCCAGAATATGAACTTCGTAGTCTTTGTATAAAGTATTAACCTCAATCCCTTGAATAAGTTTCAAATCAACTTCTTTGGTTTTAAGGTATTCTTTTGCAACATTATAAGAAAGCACGTTGTCGTGATCAGTAAGCGCAATTGCTTGCAGACCCGCATCGAGTGCTAAATCTACTATTTTTTCGGGTGAAAAAACACCGTCAGAGTAGTATGTGTGGATGTGGTAATCACCCTTCAGTCCCACTACTGTTTCCAATAGGTACCTCACTTTCATTATTATTATCTACTATTAAATTAATTCTTTTTATCTGTGTTGCTCTTGTTCTATCAATAAGAACCTCAACACCATTAATCTGAGCAGTCGAAGATTGAGCGATTTCATAACGCTCAGGCAGGCTTGTGGAAAGACGTTTGAGCGAGGTTGCAAACTCCATTCCGATTACGCTGTCTGATGCTCCGCAAAATCCCGCATCAGTAATATAAGCCATTCCGTTTAAAATATGTTCATCAGCGGTTTGAACATGAGTGTGTGTGCCGAAGAAACCTTTTATAAGAGCGTGTTCTTCGGTGTTATAAGTATTGGCAAGGTATTTAGAGAAACATATTTTTTCAGCTGTTGCTTCTGCATGGAAATCAATAAAAATACTTTCCACTCCTTCGTTTTTTAGTTTCTCAATTTCTTCGACCACCACTTGCCAAGGTGAGTCTATAGGCGGCATAAATACTCGTCCGAGTGAATTTATAACCGCGATTTTATGTCCTTCGATTTCAAATACTGCACTTCCTTTTCCCGGTGTGCCATTTGGATAGTTGATTGGTCTTACGAGGTTTTGAGCCTCATTAATATATTCGTAAACATCTTTTTTATCCCAGATGTGGTTGCCTGAGGTAAAACAATTTATTGATTCAGATAGGTCTAAATAATTTTTCTTGGTGAGTCCGAAACCATGAGATGCATTTTCGATATTTGCAATCACGAAGTCGGCTTTATTATTAGCAAGGTAAGACTTGACCGCATTGCGGCCAAGTCTTCCTGTAATATCTCCAAAAAATAATATTTTAATAACTTCTTTCATGGTTTTAGTTTGTAGGGGTGACTTATCAACCCTATTTACCCCTATTTTGCAATTTCTGTAGTCCTAAATTCTCTAACCACTGTTACTTTAATCTGCCCAGGATAATCGAGTTCGTCTTCGATTTTCTTTGCGATATCTCTTGCAAGTTTCTGTGAAGCTAAATCATCAAACATTTCTGCCTGAACGATTACACGAACTTCACGACCTGCCTGAACCGCAAATGATTGTTTGATACCTTCATAGCTGTTAACGATTTCTTCAATCTTTTGAAGACGTTTGATATAAATTTCAAGAGTATCACGTCTTGCGCCCGGTCTGCCTGCTGAAATAGCGTCGGCAAGTTTAACAAGAACTGCTTCAATAGTATTAGCTGTAACATCATCGTGGTGAGCTTCAATTGCGTGGATAACTTCTTGTTTTTCACCGTATCTTGAAGCCAATTCAACACCTAACTGAATGTGTGTACCTTCCTGAGTCTGGTCAACGGCTTTGCCGATATCGTGTAAAAGCCCTGCACGTTTTGCAACATTAACATTAGCTCCTAACTCAGCAGCAAGCATTCCTGCAATGTGACCTACTTCAAGTGAATGTTTAAGTACATTTTGACCGTAACTTGTTCTGTAATAAAGTCTTCCAAGGTTTTTAATAAGTTCTTTATTAAGCCCCATAACACCCATATCAACAGCAGCGTTTTCGCCTTCCTGCATAATCTTTTGTTCTACTTCTTCTCTTGATTTCTCAACAGTTTCTTCAATTCTTACAGGGTGGATTCTGCCGTCTTGGATAAGTTTTTCCAATGCGATTTTTGCAATCTCACGGCGGACAGGGTCAAATCCTGAAAGTACAACAGCTTCGGGAGTATCATCAATAATGAGATCAACGCCGGTAAGCGTTTCAAGGGTTCTGATATTACGTCCCTCACGACCTATGATACGGCCTTTCATTTCGTCATTGGGAAGAGGAACGACGGAAACAGTTGATTCTACAACCTGTTCCATCATACATCTTTGCATTGTTGTTGTAAGAATTTCTTTTGATTTTTCTAATGCAGTTTCTCTGATTTTTGCTTCATTTTCTCTGATTAATTGCATTTGTTCCTGAGCCAAATCACTTTTCAATTGTTCCATTAAAGTGCGTTTAGCTTCTTCTGTAGACATTCCTGAAATTCTTTCTAATTCGGCAGTTGTCTTACCCATAATCTCATCCAGTAAATCTTCTTTTTCGATTAACTGGTCTTTCATTTTATCCAAAGAAACTTCTTTATCTGTAAGCTCCTGCATTTTATCTTCAATCTGATCTTCGCGTTTTGAAAGCTTGCTTTCAATTTGCGCAAATTCTCTTCTACGTTCTCTTTCGTCGTTATTAAGCTCTTCTCTGTCTTTTTGGAGTGCTTCTTTAGCTTTAATCATAGCTTCTTTTTGTAAGATAGCTTCCTTCTCCGCAAGGTCTTTCATACTTTGCTCAGTCTGCTGAACGAGGTTTTTGTATTTAACCCTCTGTACCGCAATGACAGCAGCAAGAATTACCGATACTATAATGGCAACGGTCAATAATGCACTATTCATCTAGCACCTTTTCCTTTTCTATTTTTTTATATATACACGATACCCGGGCACATATAACCTACCCGGAAACTATTAATTTTATTTAATAAGCTCTGCTATCGCATATATCCTCAAAAATTTTATCTACTACTATGATTTTATCATAGCATACAAAGCAGGTTTTGTACATAAATGTTAAGATAGATTTACTAAATCTACTATGCTGATTCCTAAGCCGCAGGCGACCTTATACAGTAATTCAATAGTCGGTGAACTTGAAGCCCGTTCAATATTGCCCACATGTCCGACGCTGATATCAGCTAACTCGGCAAGTTTTTCTTGAGACAGTCCTCTTTTTTCTCTTTCCTGTTTGACTTTTTTACCAACTTTACTACTGAATTCCAAATCTTTGCGTCTCATTTGATAAATATATTAGTCAAAGCTTCTGGTCTGTTCAAGTCAATATATTGTAGAATTTATTGTTTTAGCTTGATAGCACCCCACGCTCTTATGAAGCCTTTTTCGTATCGGATTAAGTAGTATCCGCCTTCTTTTACATATTCAATTGAGGCTTCAAGATGCACATAATCTTTCTTTGGAACGGTAGCACCTGTTTTTGCATATTTTATATCAATAATTTTTTGAAATTTTTCTTGTCTTGTGGGTCTGTGCTTTTCTTCTTTTTTGCGGGCCTTTTGTGCTTCTTCTTCATTTTCTGCAAGTTTAAATACAGGAATTACTGCAATCAAATCTTTGGATTCAATCAAATATAAAAATTCTCTGTCATCGGATAATGCAAGTTCATAATATCCCGGTTTGATAAAATTTCCGTTATAATCAGGAATATAATCCAATATTGTCAATGTAGGCTGTTCATCTGTCGGGATTGAGTATCTGTAAATTGAATTCTCGTGGATTGTTACGCCTGACGGGATTGCAGGGTAAGGTGCGCACGGTGCGAGATAGTCAATATCGCGAATAGCAGGAGTAATAATCCCGTCAATCATTTACTATCTCCAAAAGTTTGAGCATTGAAGAGTTAACTTCTTTAAAATTCTGCCCCAAAAGTCTTGTTGAACCTGTAAAAACCAGAGACATATATTTGGGTGAAAAATTATTATCTTTTATATAAAGCCTTAAGCTTTCTCTCATTAGTCTTCTTATTCTGTTGCGTTTAACAGCTCTTTTGTGGATTTTTTTGCTCACAACAAATCCCACTCGTGTAGGAAAATCAGCGGTTTTCTTTTTCCCGCAAAATACGGTTATTCCGCCTTTGTGGAAGACAATGCCGCTTTTATATGTAGCATTAAAAGCACTTTTCTTTTTCAATCTGTATTCTTTTGGTAGCATAATTCAATCATAGCTTAATTGACAAAAGAATTCAATCGCGTTATACTTGGCTCAAATGAACAGCAAATTATCATTTCAATTAAATAATCAGTGGTGGCGCAGCTAATTTGGCTGCCTGAATTTTCATTGTTTATTTAATTTTAGGCGGTCTGAACCTTATGAGGTTTTGTACGCCGATAAAGCTTGTGTAAGTCCCTTACTACCATTTTTGTTGTTATACTTACCGGTTTAGAAGAAGATTGTAAAATTTGTTTACAAAACCTCGAAATCAGTCAATTTTGAAGTTTCACAAGTTTTAAGGATATGAATCATGTCATCAAGTAACAACAATATTATTAATAACTTACCGAGAACCATCCGTCCTGCTGCGAAGTTTGTAAGACATCAGGAACAGGCGGCAGGTCTTTCAACATCCCGTTTTGTTCAGGATGTTACAACCTGCTTGATTCCTAAAATGGTATTTTCAAGAAGTAAAGAGGATATGGCTGAGAATGCGTTTTTGGAGATTTCGGAAGAAACTTTAATATATTTTGTTCCTGCTCTTCTGGGGCAAAAGGTGGCAAGAAGCTTGTTTTCTAAAAAATTACCCGAGAATTTGAAAAAAGAAGTTGCAACAACAGGGGTTGAACTTTTAGAAAAAGGGAATAAAAACAACAAAGAATTACTTTCTGTAAAAGCTGCTATAGCTTTGACTGCAATGGCAATTCCTTTAACGGAATTTTCTTTGAATTATATAAAAAACTTGATGACGTTAAAAGTTTTTAAGAAGAGTGACTTTAAAAATATTGCATCTTTGGAACACAAAGAAGAAGACAAAGCTCATCAGCAAAAGGTTGAAAAGAGTGCCAAAAAACATGTCGGACTGGCAGCAGGTTTGTATGCTGGATGTTTGGGCTTAGCGGGGCTTCTTGCTGCAAAAGGTAAAAACTCGCAATCGTTGCAGAAAATTTCCGAATTTATTGTTGCTCCGGGTTCGACTTTGTTTAAAAACAAACCAAAGGCTAAAAATTTCTTTAACAAATATTGTTCTATGGATTTTAATAATCAGAACGGAAAATTGGTTTTAAGTAAAGGTCAATTAACAACCTGTGTGCTTGTCGGCGGTGCAGGATATTTTGGTGCATCCTCAGACCGAGGTAAGGAAAACTTGAAAGAAACCGCGACAAGATTCCCGCTTGTTGCATTGTATGTAATTACCGGTAGTGAGCTTGTTGAGCGCGGGTTCAAAAAACTGCTTCAAAAAGCGGGTAAATGCAAAGATTTGATTGGTAAAGATTTATCTGTACCTAAGTTTGATGAATTGGAAGAACTTGCAAGAAAGCTTGCAAAGGAACGCAATACAAGTTTTGATAAAGAATATACATCATTAGCAAAGCAAAAAGTTGCGATTTCAGGTTTGCCGTACTTGTTCTCTATAGGTGTGATGGGTTTCTTTGTTGCAGGCATGACAAATTTCTTTACCCGTAAGCGTTATGAGAATGCAAAGAAAGAACAACAGACGGTACAAGATATTATTAAATAAATTTTTACTGTGATATAATTAATCTGTGGAAAAATTATTTCAATATCTGGAAACAAAATACAAAGAGATGAAGCTTTTGGATAAATATATCTTAAAGCAGGTTATCACAATGTTTATTATGGGAGTTCTTGTTTTTACTTCTATTATTTTTGCTTCCGATACGTTTATTACGTTGATTAAACAGATTTCGAAATACGGTATTCCGTTTAATTTTGCGTTTATGATTATTATTCTCCACCTTCCTGCGGTGTTTGTAATGACAATTCCTATGGGAGTTTTACTTGCAACCGTTATGACTCTTAACGGTTTGAGTTTGAGCTCTGAAATTACTGTTATGCGTGCTTGCGGGATTGGATTGAACAGAATCGCAAAACCTATTTTTTGCTTTGCTATTGTTATGACATTTGTAAGTTTCCTTGTTAACGAAACAGTAGTGCCTGTTGCAACTGAATGGTCAACGAATGTTGCTCTAAAAGCTTTTGGGCAAAAACATATTCCTGAAGGTAAACAGAATTTTACGTTTAAAGAAATTAAAGACGGCGGAACTCTGAAAAGACTTTTCTATGTTGGGGATTGTACAGACGGAACTTTGCATAATATAACTGTTTTGGATTCGTCTAAAGAAGGTACGATTCAGATTTTGCAGGCAAGAGAAGGATTAACATCTCCTCAGGGTTGGAAATTCCAAAAAGGTGCTATTTATACGGTTACTGATAATGGCAAGACCCTTGATACAACATTGTTTAATGATTCTACTGTAATGTTTGGTATGGATTTATCAAAAGAGATTGAAAAGAATCAGGCGGGAGAGCGCAACTTTATTGAGCTTATGAAATATATTGCTAAAGAAGGAAAAGCGGAGCTTAAAATTGATTTGTATGATAAATTGGCTCTTCCTTTGACTACCGTAGTTTTAGTTTTAATTGGCGTGCCGCTTGCAATTACTCCTCCGCGTGTTCGTTATAATAGAGGATTTTTATTCAGTATTTTAATTATTTTTGCGTATTATTTGATTCGCGCGCTTTCTATATCATTTGGCGAGGCAGGAACTCTTATTCCTGTTTTTGCAGCTTTTATGCCAAATATAATCTTGACTATAGCAGGTGTAGGACTTTACTATAGAAAGGTTTACACAATCTGCTAAAAATGATATATTATATCTATGCGTACTTATCTTAATGGCAGTGTGAAAAACGGTAATATAATGCGATGGTCCGTAAACCCTCTCATTGTCTATATTGCACCGATGAAGTTTTATTCGAAACCGGGTGAGGATGCAAAATACAGAAAGATGGTTATGGACGCGTTTTCAATGTGGTCAGCCGCAAGCGGAGGGAAGATTAATTTCAGAATGACAAATGTTCTGATGGAATCTAATATTAATGTTGACTGGAAACGTGTTGACAGACAGGCATTAGGACATTGTTATTTCAACTGGGATTCGCAGGGAAGATTGTATGGAGCGGAAGTTTCAATCGGGTTAACAGACGGACGTATTCATAAACAGTATGATAGTGAAATTGAAGTTTATCATACAATTCTGCACGAAATCGGACACGCATTGGGCTTAGGTCACAGCCCGTATAAAGAAGATATTATGTACACTCCTCACCAGTACGGAAACTCTTCTTTGTCAGTAAATGACAAGCATTCAATTCAATGGTTATACAAATTGCCGGCGGGTGCTCCGGTACAAAAAATTGCGGCAAAGTATTCAATGTCAACGACTACTGATATTGATTCCGTTATAAGAAAAATTGACGGTAAAAACGGTGACGTTGACAATGAACAAGCAAAAATGCAAATAAAAACGAACAGAGATTTGTTGCAGGAAGCAGCTAATATCGGGGATTTGAAACGATATAACATGATGCTTCAGAGCATTTCTCTTTCTGATAATGTAAAGAATTATCTCAATAATCAGAGGTAACTAGCAAAAATATTTGATAATACGTTTTATACTAATATCAAATATCTTTAATAATAAACCATAGGATATTTATATGACAGATTATTCAAAAATCAAAATGCATTCAGGGTCAGGGGTAAATCAACAAAATTTGGAAACAGGGTCTTCAAATCCTCTATATTCATCAGTGGAAAGTTCGGAAAAAGCATTGAGCGGATACAGCCAGTCTTTGCCGCGAAACACTTATGATGAAGATATGGCTGAATTATTGGAAGTCGTGAGAATTCTGAATAATATGGCACCTTTAAGAATGCCTGTATATAATTTTTATGTGGATGAAATTAATGGAGAGGTTTTCTTAAAGCCTGACGGGACAAGACTTTTAATCAGAGAATATGACAGTGATTTGGTTCGTGATTATTATATATCAGCTTCGAATCCTGAAAAAATAGAACGAATTTTGGAGCACGATCGATTTAGTGGAAGGTTAAGAGCGAGGATTGAACCAAATTCCAGACCTTCAAGCCGTTCCAAGATAAATATTACAATATTTGATGAAAGAATTAATAGAAAATACACGTTAATGCAGTTGGCAGAGGACGGAATAGTTAATAATATTACCGAATTTTCGGGAAAAGGACAGGCATTTCAAACACTTTATAGAAATATCAAAACATTTAAGCCTGCAAGGTACTTGGAAGGTAAGGATAATCCCGAAAAGGGATTTGAAATGGTAGATTGTATTTTTGATGACGATGGTAATATTGTGCGAATTAAAAGATACAATTCTAAAAAAGAAATTGATATTCAATATACAGACGATAGAAAAAATATTACGGTAAAAAATAAGTAGACTTATTCAACATACTTGCCATCAAAAAGGTCCATAACCATTTTTTCCTGATCGGTTTCAATCCTGTCTTCGGGCTTTTTTGCAGGAGCTTGTTCTGTTGGCTTCTCAACGGGTTTCGGCTCTGCTTTTGGTTGTGGTGCAGGCTGAGGAACAGGTGCTGGTTGAGGTTTTATCTCAACTTTTGTATCTCCGCTTTGAGCCATTCTGATTGTTACAGGAGTGCCTGTTTTGCTAAACATTGCATTAGCAGCATCAATAACAAGTTGTTTTTTGTTTGTATCGTTGACCTGTGCAACAAGTCTTTCGTTTTTAAAAGTGATTACAACTCCGTCAGCTGAGATTTGAACAGGATTTGCAAGTTTCAATAAAGCCTGTGTTGAAGGGCTTTTGATATTGGCTAGCAAACATTGCCATAATGAGCTGATATCATTTCCGTCAGGTTTCTTGGAAATTGGAGGCGGAGTGAAAGATTCTTCAACTCGTTGAGGAGCAGGCGCCTGAATCGGTTCTTGCGGTCTTGGTGCAGGTGCAGCCGGTTGAATCGGTGCAGGACGGGTTACAACCTGAGGCTGGGCAGGTAAAGAAACTGCCCCTCCTTCAAGAGCCTTTATACGGTTTTGAAGGTCTAAAAGTTTAGAGTTTTCTGCCATATTAGCTAAATCAATCATCCCGATTTCAAGCCATAGATGTTGATTTGTAGCTTGTTTAACTTCTTTGATGTAATAAGAAATTCTTTCAATCAGAAATACAATCTGTTGAACTTCCAATTTTTCTTTCTGGGTTAAAAGTTCTTTAACCTGAGGTTCGTTTAAGCCTGTAAGTTCAGGTAAAAGTTCTTTTGAACATGTTTTAACAATAAGTAAATTTTTGAAATATTCGGATAGGTTTGTTAATATTTGCAGCGGTTCGTTGCCTGAATTATAAACCTCGTTAAGAACTTCAATTGCACCTGAATGACTTGAAGAAATTATTTGTTCAGTGATTTTGAACAGGATATCAAAAGAAATTCTTCCTAAAACTGCGTTAACATCATCTGCGGTAATTTCTTTTGAAACCCCGAGCAAGCTCAATTGGTCTAAAAGCGAGATACTGTCACGCATACCGCCGGCGGAGTTTTTTGCAATTGCAAACAGTGCATCATCAGAGATATTAATTTTTTCTTTATCAGAAATGAATCTTAAATGATTAACGATATCTTCTGTTGTAATTCTTCTGAAATCGAATCTCTGACAGCGGCTTTTTATCGTATCAAGCACTTTATGCACTTCTGTTGTCGCAAGAATAAAAATTACGTTTTCCGGCGGTTCTTCCAATGTCTTTAAAAGTGCATTGAAAGCGTGGTTTGTGAGCATGTGAACTTCGTCTATGATATAGATTTTGTACTTGCCGTTAACGGGAACGTATTGAACTTTTTCTAAGATACTTTGCGTATCTTCAACTTTTCTGTTACTTGCAGCATCTATTTCTATGACATCAATAGGTACCGAATTAGCAATATCTTTACAGCTTTCGCATTCTCCGCAAGGATGAATTGTCGGTCCGTTTTTACAGTTTAGCGATTTCGCCAGAATCCTTGCCGTTGAAGTCTTACCTGTTCCGCGAGGACCTGTGAACAAATAAGCATGAGAAATCTTTCCAAGCTCAATTGCACTTGTAAGAGTTTTTTTGATATGCTCCTGACCAACAAGAGTTTCTAAAGTTTGCGGACGATATTTTCTATATAATGGTACGTAATTTTCACTCATATAACCAGTTTATCATGAAAGTATTTTTATAATAAAATTAAAAGCATGAGAGAACTTTTAATTTTATTATTTGCTTTTATTTTTGCGGGGCAGGTTTTTGCCTATGATTTAGTCTTGCCGCGTGATAAGAAAATGACCGTGGGGACTAATTATGCTCTTTTTGTCGGGAAAGCAAAAAACACAGAAATTATTACAATAAATGATGAAAAAATACACACTGCTTCTAACGGGGCATTTGCGCATTCGGTTAAATTAAAAGAGGGGGAAAACAGAATTGTTGTAAAATCAAATTTTAATACACAAGTTTACAGATTTTATAAAACAAAACCTGTTCAAGCCGTGCAGCACACTTTTACTGCATTCGAACCTAAAAATTACATCGTAAAAAAAGACAATACTCCGCTAAGAAGTACGCCTGTTGATTATGGAATGAATCGTATTTCTCATTTATTTAAAGATACTGTATTGATTATTGATGGTGCTCAGGGTGATTTTTACAGGGTTAAACTCTCAAAAAACAAATCAGCGTGGATTATGAAATCAGCTGTTGCAGAATTTGACTGTGATACTTACAAACCTGAATTTGTTACTATGAATACGGAATCTTTTAAAAATGCATCTGTTCATACAATAGAATTTACGGGTAAATTACCATATACAACAGATGAAAATGATAAGGAAATTATTTTCAAAGTTTATAATCCGTTTGTTTCCGATAATTCTGTTTATACGGTTAATATTAAAAAGCCTGAAAAATATTCTTATAAAACAGAATTATGCGGGGGTAAATATAGTATAAAACTCAATTATCTGCCTCAGGACTTAACTGTTTTGATTGATGCGGGACACGGCGGTTCGGAAAAAGGAGCTGTCGGATGTCTTGGGGACAAGGAAAAAGATATTAATCTGAAAATAGCTTCGGAATTAAAAGATATTTTGTCGCAATCGGGTGTAAAAGTTGTTATGACCCGCGAATGTGACGGCAATGTTTCTCTTGAAGACAGAGTGAAAATTGCACGCGAAAACTGTGCAAATATTTTCGTAAGCATACATCTTAATTCAATTCCTGATATTAAAATGGATATCCACAAAAATCGCGGAACCAGTATTTATTACTATAATCCGAACTCGAAAGAACTTGCAAATATTATGCAGGATTCTGTAACATCAGCTCTGGGGACAAGAAAAGACGGAGTCAGAACTGCAAGTTTTGCAGTCTTAAGACCAACTGATTATGTGGGAGTTTTGGTTGAGACAGCTTATATGACAAATCCTTTGGATTCGGTTATGTATAAATCAGAAAATTTTGCACGTAACGCAGCACAAGGAATTGCGGATGGAATAATGAAATTCGCCTCTAAATAGTTCTTAAGTATTTTGAGAACAGTTTTAATCCTGTTTTGAGGTTTTCTGTACCTGAGCAGAAACCTATGCGAACAGTGCCTTCCATTTCCATTGTTTCTCCCGGAAGAAGTGCAACTCCTGTTTTTGACTGCAAATCACGACATAGGATTTTGGATGGAATTTCTTTTTTGTATCTCAAAAGAGCTGTTGTTCCACCAGTAGGAATATTTGCTTTTATATAAATTTCTTCGTTCAGCCAATCTTGCAGGATTTCTAAGCCCTGTCTCATTATCGGAAAATTTCTTCTTGCAAGGTTATCTCTGTTTTCAAGTGCAAGTGCTGCGAAATAATCATCAAGAATACTTACGCTTATTGTATTGTATTCCCGATGTCTGTTGATTTCCGCAATTAAATCTTCTCTTGCACAAACCCATCCTACACGAAGCCCTGGAAGCGAATATGTTTTGGACATACTTCCGACAGAAATTCCTTTTTCATACATATCTGCAATAGATTTGGAATAAGGATTTCCAATCATATTCAATCCGCGGTATACTTCATCCGAAAGAATCCAGCTGTTATTCATTTTTGCAATTTCAACAATTCTTTCAAGCATCTCATCAGGAATAACTGCACCGGTCGGGTTGTTAGGATTGTTTAAACAAATAAGTTTTGTTCTTCTGGTCAAATTGTTTTCAAGTTCTTTTAAATTCGGTAGCCATTTGTTTTCTTCCTGTAAGAATAACAGTTTTACATTAGCCCCGAGTGATTTAGGAATAGAATAATGCTGCTGATAAGTAGGAACAATTGATAAAACATCATCTCCTTTTTCTAACAAAGACTCAAATACGAGTTGGTTAGCGCCTATTGCACCGTGGGTAACCGTTATATGTTGGGGTTTTGTGTATAAACTTTGAATAGCATTTTTTAATCTAACCGAGCCGTGAATATCGCCGTAAGTAAGTTTTGTGTCTAAAACTTCAAAAGGATTTTCTTCATCACATAGAGATAACAGTTCTCTTGTACTCAGCGGTTCTATGCAGGTTGTAGTTAAATCATAAATCGCAGATGGGCAATATCTGTTCATCCATTCTTCGATTTTAAAAGTATCTATTCTCATATAATAATCCTAGCACGAAAAATTGATTGCGAAATCCATATATTTATTTTATAATACTGTTTCCATGAGAGTATCGAGCGTTAATAATTGTAGTCACACTCCTGCTATGCAGGGGTATAAATACAGACCAAAAAGAAATCCTATTTACTTTAACCCGATTAAATTACAAATAGATAATCTTTTTGAGCGCGGTGTTGTAAATTCACGCAGAAGAATTTCAAGAATTTCTCCTGAATTGACTCCGTATTTGCGCGAGATTCCTATTAAGACAAATAAAGTGGATACCTATGCTTATGATATAACTAAAAATGATGGAAAGGGAAAGTATGTTCTTTTCTTGCATGGTTTGGGACAAAATATATCAGCTTTGCAAGAAATGTATTCTTCTATTCTGAATAATACCGAATATTCAATTTTTGCTCCCGAGTACCGTTGTTTTGGCAAAAATGAACCCGCAGAAATCAGTACCAAAACTTTTATGGAAGATTCTCAAGCTGCATTTGATTATTTGGTAAAAGAAAAGCAAATCCTGCCTGAATATATATGTGTTGTAGGTCATAGTTTCGGAGGTTTTATTGCATCTCAATTAGTCAAGAAAAATCAGGATGTGGAAAAACTGATTCTTGTTTCTTCTGTTGATAATCTTGGAAATGAAATAATGCGCTCTTCCGTAATGAAGCATGTTTCTCCGCTTGTTCTAAAAATTCTAAAAAATATTAAGTTATTGAGATTATACTTGCAACAGCTGTTTAGTACAAAAGAGCAATTAGAGTCAATTGCTGCTCCGGTTCATATTATTCATTCAATGAATGACAGGGTTGTCAACCCCAGTTCAGCAGAATATTTAGCCGAAAACTGCCCGAATTTGCAAAGCATTAACCTGCTGAATACAGGCGGGCACTCAATGGAAGAAAAGAAAATAAACGCAATAATTTCTTTGCTTAAGTAATTATTTATTCAATGCTGCTTTTAATCTTGCAAGCGAACGTGCTAAAGCGGCTTGAGCTCTTTGTGTATCAGCTTTTGCTGCTGTATCGGCTAATCTTGCTTCTGCTCTGTTTTTAGCTGCATTTGCTCTTGTAACGTCAATATCTCTTCCGTCTTCGCAAACATCTGTTAAAATAGTCGCAACATTATCTTTGAACTGAAAAACACCACCCATAGTTGCAAAATAACGCTCGCTGTTTCCTGTTTTTGCTTTGGTAACACCGATATCAAGAGTCGTAGTAAGCGGAATATGGTCTTTTAAAATCCCAACCTGACCGCTTGTAGTCTGAACAACCAGTTCATCTACTTCGTCTTCAAATACAATTCTTTCGTGTGTTATAATTTTTAACTTCATTTTTTAACCTTTGGGCGGCACACATTTCATAATACTACCAACTTCACGTGTCACTTCTCCGTGTGCCTTTGGGACGGACTACAAGAGGGTTCGTGTTGGTGGAATTATTGTAATGTTTTTGCTTTTTCAATTGCTTCTTCAATTGTACCAACCATATAGAAAGCTTGTTCAGGCAAATCATCGTGTTTACCTTCGATAATTTCCTTGAAGCCTCTGATTGTGTCTTCGAGTTTTACATATTTACCAGGGATGCCTGAGAACTGTTCAGCAACGAAGAACGGTTGAGACAAGAATCTTTGAATCTTTCTCGCTCTATTTACTGTTTCTTTGTCTTCATCAGATAATTCATCCATACCCAAGATTGCAATAATATCTTGAAGTTCTTTATATTTTTGAAGAATTTCAAGAACTTTTCTTGTAACTTCATAGTGTTCTTCACCAATGATATTTGGATCAAGAACTCTTGAACTTGATTCAAGAGGATCAACAGCAGGATAAATACCTAATGATGCAATTTGTCTTGATAATACGGTTGAAGCATCAAGGTGAGAGAATGTAGTAGCAGGAGCAGGGTCAGTCAAGTCATCGGCAGGTACATAAATTGCCTGTACTGATGTGATTGAACCATCTTTTGTAGAAGTGATTCTTTCCTGCAATTCGCCCATTTCTGTTGCAAGAGTAGGCTGATAACCTACTGCTGAAGGCATACGTCCAAGAAGCGCAGAAACTTCCGAACCTGCCTGTGTAAATCTGAAAATGTTATCGATGAATAACAATACGTCTTGCTTAGAGAAATCACGGAAATATTCAGCTGCAGTAAGAGCAGAAAGACCGACTCTCATACGAGCTCCGGGCGGCTCATTCATCTGACCGTAAATCAGTGCAACTTTGTCGATAACTCCTGATTCTTTCATTTCGTTCCAAAGGTCGTTACCTTCACGGGTTCTTTCACCAACACCGCCAAATACTGATACACCCGAATGCTCAGATGCGATATTGTGGATAAGTTCCATAATCAAAACTGTTTTACCAACACCTGCACCGCCGAATAAACCGATTTTACCGCCTTTTTGGTATGGCTGAATTAAGTCGATTGCTTTAATACCTGTTTCTAAGATTTCTACTTCGGTATTTTGGTCAACAAGTTTTGGGGATTCTCTGTGGATAGGAAGGTATTCATTAGTTTCAACAGGTCCCATTTTGTCAACAGGCTCGCCGATAACATTAAGGATTCTGCCTAAGATAGCTTTGCCTACAGGAACTTTAATAGGTTCTCCGGTGTTAACAACTTTCATTCCGCGTTTAAGACCGTCTGTTGAAGACATAGCAACAGTTCTAACTCTGTTTGAGCCTAACATTTGCTGTACTTCCGCAACTACTACAGAGCCGTCTTCGTGATAAATATTTAAAGCGTTATAAATTTCAGGTAATTCACCTTGTTGAAATTCAACGTCAATAACCGGACCAACGATTTGAGTAATCAAACCTTCGTTCTTGTTCAAAGTCTGCATATTAAAAATACCTCTCTTCTCTCTGTGCGTAATTATACTATAGAAAAGTGATAATTTCAACGGGGAGGTTTAATTTAGTTCATAAGGGCATTTCCCCTGTTTAACTTCAAGCTTGTAGAAGTTATATAAGTTCACAAGGACATTTACCCCTTTTGAGCATTTCCATTAATGGTAGTAAGAATTCTTCTTCGCCTTTGCCTTCTGTTTTTAAGGTGTAATATGAAATTTCTGCAAGTTCTTTGCAGATACTCAGGATAGGATTTTTTCTTAGTTTAGTGTGGATAGCTGAGCGCGCAACATTGTAGCGGAGTTCTTTTATCTCGTTTGCGGTGTATTTGCTTAGAATTTCTTCAACTTCTTCAAAAGCGGATTTTGAATACATTATTCCTCTGTAAAGTGCAGGAATTGAGTATTCGAGCCCGTTGCCTACGCAATCGTGATTTCTTATTTCTATAAAGTTTCTCAATCGAATTTCAGGGAAATAGAGATTTGAATGAAGTTTCCAGTCTTCAATGTTGGCTTCGAATCCTTCAAATCCTTTTTCCATAAACTGCTTAAAAGTCAGTCTTCCGTTTAAACTTAAACATTTATCTTCGCGGTTGATGAAAATCATAGGAGTTTCCAAAAGAAGATTAACATAGTCTTTGAAACACATATTTTTGTTGAAATCCAGTGCAAAACCGCATCTTTCGTTGTCTGTATTTAGCCATGCAAGTGCTCTGAATGATTTGTAGCCCGTATCTACTCCTCCGCGGATGTTTGAATTAGCGTACATTGCAGTGGTGAACGGTATCATAAGATTTGCAAGACGGAACTTTTTCATTGCGTCTTCTTCTGATTTGAAATCAATTCCAACCTGAATACCTGCTGTTTCTCTCATCATTACATCCGAAAGTATTCCCCAGAGATAATTTGCCATAAGGTGATATCTGCGTTTTGGAAGAAGTTTGATGTTTTTATAAGTTGTTTTTGGTGAAACTCCGCAGTTGAGTAGTTTTATCTCAAACTCATCCAGAATCGGTTTTATTGAATTATCAATTTCTTCAATTCTTTTTTTGAGTTCTTTAACCGTATCTTGCGGTTCAATGCTCAATTCAAACTGGCATCCCGGTTCAAGTGTAATTGTATCGTGGAGTTTTTTTAATCCGATAATGTTCGTATCGTCTAAGATATAATCCCAGTTATCTTTCTTTGCGATTTCTCTTAGAAGCTCGCACATTCCGTAAACGCCTTCATAAGGAACAACACTGTTGTCGGATTTCAGAACAGGAATTCTTTCATATTCCATCCCGATTTTTTGCTCAGTTTTACATCCGAGTAAAAATTCATCCAGTAGTTGTCTGTACTCTAAGCGTTCTTCTGATTTAACTCCGCAATTGGTCACGATAATATCTCCTTCCTTCATTATAGTCTAAACATGTTCTACAACAGAAGAAAGGTTTTAACATTTAGCTGTTTGTATTATTATAAATAGCATGATGGATTATTTACAAAGAGCAAAGTTCTTTAGAACTAAAAAAAGATTAGGTCAAAATTTTTTGGTAAATCCCGATGTTATTGCGGATATTATTGATTTTGCGAAAATTACAAAAGATGATGTTGTGCTTGAAATCGGTCCGGGTGTTGGATTTGTGACAGAACAGCTTGTAAAGCATGCTAAAAAAGTTATTGCGGTCGAGTTGGATGAAGAAGCTATTAAGGAACTCCAAAAACTAGAATGTGATAATTTGGAAATCATTCATAATGATATTTTAAAAACGGATTTGTATGAATTATGCGAAGGGGAGTTAAAAGTAGTTGCAAATATTCCTTATTACATAACTTCTCCAATTATTGCGCATCTTTTGGGCGAAATTGATGATTTGAATAATAAAAACAGAAATAAAATAAAAGATATTATTCTTATGGTTCAGGAAGAAGTTGCAAGACGTATTGTCGCAACGGAAAACAGTCCTTCAAAACAGTATGGATTGTTGACAATACTTTCCCAATTCTGGGCGGATTGTTCAATTATCAGACTTGTAGGAAGACGTTCTTTCTATCCTGCTCCAAAAGTTAATTCGGCTTTAGTTTCTTTGAAAGTCAGAAAAGAACCGTTGTTGAAGTTGGATGACTACACTCATTTTAGAAAAACAATAAAAGCTGCTTTTTCACAACGCCGCAAGACTCTTAAGAACTGTCTTATGGGAGCTTCTTTTGAACGTGAAAAAGTTGTTAATGCTATTCAGCAGCTTGGTTTGGATGAAAATATCCGTGGAGAAAAACTTTCTATTGAACAGTTTGGACAATTATCGGAATTATTGAGATAATCGTTTCTTTTTCGGAGCAGTAAGCTGATAACTGTGTTCAATCAGGTCTTTTAAATCTTCATCAGGAAAACGTCCGTCTAATGCTATTGTTATCCAGTGAGTTTTATTCATGTGGTAGGCAGGATATGCACCATCACGCTCTTTGAGCTCGCTGACCCAAATCGGGTCGCATTTCAAATCAATTACGTCAATTCTGCCGTCGCCTTCTATCCCAAGATTGCTTTTAAGCGGATTCATAATGATTCCATACCATTTGCGCCCGTTAATGTGTCTTAAAACAGCAACATCAGGATAATCTTCCCAGAGGTATTCGGGTTCTGTGTTATATTTTTTCTTTACAAATTTAAGTACATCTGCTCGTTTCATATTATTTATTATATAATGGAATAAAAAATGGAGAAATATAAATATGAGCAAATATTTGTTGGAAGTAGGTGTAGAAGAATTACCTTATAAATTTATACCAATGGCAATCAGCCAGTTGGAAAACGGATTCAAAACTTTTTTGGAATCAAATAATGTTAAGTTTGACAAAATTAATGTAATGGCAACTCCAAGACGTCTTGCTGTTATTATTGAAGGTCTTTCTGATTCTCAATCGGATGTTGAAAAAGTTGTTAAAGGTCCTATTGCAACGGTTGCTTATGATGAAAACAAAAACCTGACTAAAGCAGGTGAAGGTTTTGCTAAGAAAAACGGTGTCGGGGTAAATGATTTATATGTAGAAGATAATTACCTTTACGCAAAAATCTCTATTAAAGGTAAGAATACTAAAGAACTTTTACAAGATAATGTTCCGCAGATTTTTGCTAAGCTTCAAGGCCCTCACTTTATGCGCTGGGGGGTAAATGATACTAAGTTCTCTAGACCTATCAGATGGGTTTTATCAATCCTTGACGGTGAAGAAGTTAAAATCAGAATTATTGATAAGGATTCTTCTAACCTAACAAACGGTCACAGATTCTCGACTCAAAACATTATTATCAATAACCCTGATGAATATGTTTCAAAACTTCGTGATGCTCACGTTATTGTTGACCCTCAGGAAAGAAAAGAACGTATTTTAGAGCTTACTAAACAAGAAGCTGATAAATTGAATGCGGTTACAAAAATTTCTGATGATTTGTTGGAAGAAGTTACATTTATCGTAGAATATCCTGTTGCTGTAACCTGTAACTTTGATGAAGAATTTCTTACTATTCCTCAGGAAGTTGCTGTTACTGTTATGGAAACTCACCAGAGATATTTTGCACTTTATACTAAAGAAGGCAAATTAACGAATAAATTTGTAACTATTACAAACTATATCGGTTCAGAATTTGAAAATATTAAAGCAGGAAACCTGCGTGTTATCAAAGCTCGTCTTGATGACGCGGTATTCTTCTTCAAAGAAGATACTAAAAAACCGCTTGAAGCTTATGTGGAAAACCTTAAAGGTATGACTTTCCAAAAAGGTATGGGTTCGGTTTACGATAAAACACAAAGAATTGTTAAACTTGCAGGCAAGCTTAATCCTTCTGAAACTGTTAAAAGAACTGCTGAACTTTGTAAAGCTGATTTGGCTACTAATCTTGTGTTTGAATTCACTGAACTTCAAGGCTTTATCGGAGCTGATTATGCTCGTGTAAGCGGAGAAAAAGCAGAAGTGTCAGAAGGTATCAAAGAACATTACTTCCCGCTTAATGCAGACAGCGAAACCGCTAAATCAGTTGAAGGTCAGGTTGTTGGTATCGCTGATAAAATTGATACAATTTGTGCGGTATTTGCAGCAGGCAAGAAACCTACAGGTTCTTCTGATCCGCTGGGTGTAAGACGTGCTGCTCTTGGTATAATCAAAACAATTATTGAACATGGTTTGAAAATTAATCTTTCAGAATTGATTGACAATGCACTTGAGCTGCTTCCTGTGAAAGCTGATTGTAAGGCTGATGTAGAAGAGTTCTTTGTTCAAAGATTAATCATTTTCTTAGCATCAGATTATAAAAAAGAAGTTCTTGAAGCATGTTCTGCAAAGAATCCTTGTGCAGATTTATGTGACTATGTTCAAAGAGTTAAAGCTGTTGCAACAATCAATGACGACAGGCTTCTTGAAAACGCTAACAGAGTTTTGAGAATACTTAAGGATGATGTTAATACAAAAGTTGATTCATCATTATTTGCTCTTGATGCTGAAAAAGAATTATACAAAGCTGTTGAAGCTATTTCTTTCAATGAAGATTATGCTCAATACTTGCAGGAATTAATTAAAATCAATCCTGTTGTTACAAAATTCTTTGATGATGTTCTTGTCATGGATAAAGATGAAAAAATCAAAAATAATCGATTAGCACTATTGAACGAACTCAAAAATAAGTATATAATACTAACAGATTTTGCAAAACTGTAAAGAATTGTAACAACTTAGAAAAAACGAGTAAATTTTTTTCTTGACGGCACTTTATAAAAGTACGAAAAGTGTGAAGGAAAAAGGAACCAAGAGGTCAATATGTTTAACCTTAAATTCTTAAAATCATTAAAAGAAGCAATGAATCCAAAAGCTAATCTTTTGACTTTTTCACAGGGTCAAAGAGAAGCTAATGAGGAATATATCAAGTCTCTGTCAACTACAGAACTTAAAATCAAATCTGACGAACAAAGGTTGGAAGCAATGGTCAGACAACAATTGAAGGAAGAATTCCCGAATATCGAGAAGAGTTCTTCATACGACTTACTGGTTGACGCAGTCATCCATAACTACAAGTCAAAACAGCTTCAAACCGCCGATGACTCAATCGCTAAAGCCGAATAATAAATAGTCATCACAAATTTACAACAAAAAAAACCGACAACATAAGTTGCCGGTTTTTTGTTTAGAGTCAAAACTTATAATTCTTCTTTTCTTTTGTGCTCAAGCTTTAAATTTTCAACTGCATGTTTAATTTTATCAGTAAAATCTTTAGTTGTGGTATCATCCCAAAACATAGCATCGCCTACATAAACATCACTGATAAACGGTACCCATAAAAAATCTGTTTTAGGAAGTATTTTATCAGGGCCGTTAATAAAAATCGGAATTACAGGAACATCAGGATTCATTCTTGCGATATGTGCAACACCTGTTTTGAATTTAGCAAGCTCATTTGTTTCACCTCTGGTTCCTTCAGGATAAATAATAATTGTTTGTCCGCCTCTTAGTGCATCATTAATATCCTTAAAAATTTCTTCTTCTTTAGCTTTTCTAACTTTGCGTTGTATAGGGATAATTCCCAGTAGTTTTGTAAATACAAAGGTCTTGAATTTTGTATTACAAAAATAATCAGCAGCCGCTACAGGATGGATTTTTAGGATTTGAGAGCATGTAAATAAACTCATTAATAATAATGTATCAATATGGCTGTTGTGGTTTGCAACAATGATTGAAGCTCCATTATTTATTTTAGGAAGTTTGTCTATACCTGTGACATTTACACCTAAAACCAAGTATATAAAAGGTTTTACAATTACAAAAAATATTAAATATTTTATTATATTGAATATAAACATTGTTAACCTCCTTTAGTAATCACTATTGTATTAATATATGCAAAATAATGGAAGAATAGCGGTGCAGTAAAGATTAAACTGTCAAATCTGTCCAACACTCCGCCGTGTCCCGGAATTAAAGAACTTGTATCTTTTATTCCCATATCTCTTTTAACCGCAGACATTGTTACATCTCCGAAGAATCCTGCTATTGCCAGCACACATCCTGCAAAAGCTGCTTCAAGATGAGTAAATGGTGTAAGTAAAGGAGCTATTAAAACTGTCAATGCAGTTGTTCCGATAACACCGCCTATAAACCCTTCCCAGGTTTTATTAGGGCTGACTTTAGGAATAATTTTATGTTTGCCGAACGCTTTACCGCAAGCCATTTGAGTAAAATCGTTTGCTACTGTTATAAGTAAAATAAAGAATAACAAACCTACGCTTCCGCCAACAGGGTTGTATTTAAAAGGTATTACAAGTATTAATGCCAGATAACCCAATGCGTAAACCGAAGTCATTAAACCGTACTGAATAGTTGCTAATGATTTCAAAAAACCTTCTGTATTGCTTACCATAACCATACGCATAGATATTAACAGGAATACATATAAAGGAATAAATAAATAGAACAAGGTTGCCCAATGAATATAGATAATATAGAATTGCAAAGGTATTGAGCAATATGCCCACAAAAGAACCCGTCTATCAGTTTTTCTTGTAGGAGTAAATGAGAAAAATTCTTTTAATGCAAGATAACTTAGAAGGGTTATTACCAAAAAAGCACATAAAACGTTAGTATAGATGCCTGCAGTAAAAATAACTGTAATAAATAAGAATGAGCGTATTCTAATTAACCAGTTTTCCACATCTTTTTTCATCAATTGCATTACTTTAAAAATTCCCATCAATGCAAAAAGAAATACATATAACGCAATTGTGGCAATTTTTACGTTATGCGTAATAACCAAATGTTCCATAAATCTTTCTCCGTACTTTTAATATAGCCTGTTAATATTATTATTTTGAAGCAGCTTCTTTTAATGCTCCATTTATTCTGTTAAAGCTTGTATATACTAATAGTAATGACACAATACCAACAAAGATATTTAAATAATTACAACAAACAGGCACAAAAACTAATACAATAGACAATACTCCGAACCAAAAAGCACGGTCGCTTTTTCCCATTGGTCCTTCATAATGTCTGGAAGCATTGATTTGAATTCCCATTATGCCAACGGTTTCACTTATTATTGTTAATACGGTAAACAAGAATATTAACCAGAAATTACAATTACAAATATATAGCAAAGGTACATAAATAAACACATCTGATAAAATATCGCCTAATTCGTTTAACACTGCGCCAACATTGCTTTTTTGGTTAAACTCTCTTGCCAGCATTCCGTCAATAGCATTTAATGCCATTCTTACAAATAATACAATCGGTACTAAAAAGTAAATATAATTGCATTTTGGCACAAAAAGATAAATAACAACGCCCAATAATAAAGACATTAAAAGTGCTGCAACAGTAACCATATTTGCTGTCACTCCGATTTCTGCCAAATTAGTGGTCAGAGGTCTAAGTATCCCCTGAAATCTGCTTTTTAATTGATAAACTGAAATCATAATAATCCTTTCCTAATTATACTTCTATTTTCAATAAGCTTTCATACCATTCAACAAGTGTTTTTCTTTTTACCTTTTGAGTCGATGTCTTAGGCAAGTCCTCACGATGCAACACAACCATAGTCGGAGTTTTGTATTCTGCAAGGTTGTCTTTTGACAATCTCTTAACTTCTGCTTCTAACTCTTTTTGAATCTCTTCATCAGACTTTTTAGCCAATTCGTCATTTGGTACAATAATTACCCCGACTTCTTCCGTGCCGGCTTTATTACCTGATTTTATTTTTAAAGACAGAACACATAATTCTTTTATTAATTCAGATGTTTCAAGAACAGCTTCAACTTCTTCCGGAAAAATCTTTTTACCACCTCCAAGAACAATCATATTTTTTATTCTTCCTGTAATTTTAATAAATCCGTCGTTATCTATTTCACCGATATCACCGGTATGGAACCAGCCATCCTCATCAATTACTTCTGCTGTCATTTCAGGTTTGTTATAATAACCCTGCATAACATTAGGACCTTGGACAAGGATTTCGCCTTGATCAGATAATTTAACAGTAACGGATGGTAGCGGTTTTCCTACAGTTCCGATTTTATGGTTTTTGTATTCGTTTGTAGAAATAACAGGGCTGGTTTCTGTTAAACCGTAGCCTTCAAACGCAGGAATACCAATTCTTTCAAAAAATTCTGCTATATCAGCTTCCAATGGTGCTCCGCCTGAGATGAAACACTCAAACTTACCGCCAAAACCGTCGATAATTGATTTAAACATTAATCTTCTTACGGCTATTGGCATAAATTTTGCTAAATCATACATAACATGGAACACTTTTTGCTTAGATTCAGGGAGTTTTTTAATCTGTTTATCTACACTGTTTTTAAGCATTTTTGCAACAAGAGGAACAACTATCATGTGTGTGACTTGTTTTTCTTTCATCGCAGAAGCAAGTTCTTTAGGGTTCAATGTTTTGATATAAACAATTTTAGCCCCCATATATAACATTCCAAAGAATCCAACGTTAAGTTCCAATAAGTGATTCAAAGGTAATATAGAAAGTAAAGTATTGTCTTTAGAAAGTTTCATTAGCTTTTCAAAATCTCTCATTTGAGAATAAATATTACTGAAACTTATCATTACACCTTTTGGATTGCCTGTTGTGCCTGATGTATAAACAATAACTGCTGTTTCATCCATAGTTCGAGCTCTTTTGAAGCTCTTTTCTATGTTTGCCTGAAGTTTTGAAACAGAATGAATTTCTTCGTGTCCTCTTTCTTCGTCATCAAGAACAAAAATTTCTTTAATAGATTCTACATTATTTTTAAGTTCAATGGCATGTTCTAAATAATGGCTTGAGCATAATAAAATTTTAGGATTACAATCAGATAAAATATGAGTATGTTCAGGTACGGTCAATTTGACATCTAAAGGCACCGTAATTGCACCGGTTTGGATTGAAGCAAACATTCCAACCGCAAACTCAGGACGGGATTCACATAGAATAGCAATTCTATCTCCTCTTTGTACATAGTCGTTTTCCATTAAGTAATTTGCAAACTTTTTAGCACGGCGGCTCAAATCAACGTAACTTATTTCTTCATAACCATCTTTAGTTTTTAATGAAACCGCTCTTGCCTGACCGTAAGTTTCGCTATATTGTTTCATAATATCAAGGAAGTTTGTATATTCAGTATCCTTAAGTTTGTAAAATGCCCGATTTTCAAGAGATTTTTTCATAAACCAAACTCTTTGTTCGAGTTCCTTTGTAATTTCTTTTTCGTTTCCTTCTAAATTTACAATCGGCTGACCAAACTGAATTACAATTTTTGTAAACAGTTTAGGGTTCTTTCTTAGTTTTCCCCACGCTTCAAATCCGCCTTTAATTGCAAACGGAATAATAGGAGCATTTGCTTCTTTTGCCATAATTGCTACACCACGATGAAATTTGCAAAGTTCGCCATCAGAAGTAAATTTACCTTCAGGGAATATAATTACAGCTTCTCCTGATTTAAGTTTAGTAACGCCGTTTTCCAGAGCAGTTAAACCTTGTCCAAAATTGAGCGGTAATACATTAAACCATTTTAATAAATGTTTTATAACAGGTATTTTGAATGCAGCAGGTCCTGTTATAAACCAGAAATTACGTTTCGCAGCCATTTGGAGAATTAACGGATCAAGATGTCCGGTATGGTTGCCTGCCAAAATAACTTTACCGCTTTTGGGAATATTTTCTATTCCTTCAAACTGGTATCTGAACAAGCACTTAAATATCTGACCAATAGTAACTCTAAGTACGAAATAACGAAATTCTTTATTAAATGCCAAAAGAGTTAATGCCATAAGAGCGGATATAACTGCTGTGATATGGAAAATTGCAATCGGGTGGATAATTCCCGCAAATAATGAGACAAATCCGATTCCAACTAATGAAACAAATGTTTCCAGCATTGAGGCAAAAGCGAAAATTTTACCACGTATAAAATTTGGAGAAACTTTTTGTAAAATTGTATCAACTGTAATTTTTAATATTGAAGCAAAAATCCCGATTCCTCCAAGCCAAAATCTTGCTTTTCCAAATGTTGTACACATCGAAGCTGTTACAAGGCATAGGAACAAACCAATAAAAGAAATTACAAGAGTTTTATTAGTCTTAAAATGTTTGCTGAATAAAATCATTAAAATTGCACCATAGAAAGTTCCGCAGCCTAACATACATTTAAGCTGTGCAAGACCTTGTACACTCACTTGATAATAATCTGTAGCAAGTGCGTTCATTGCGTTATAAAAAATAGCAGATATTAAAGAAATTACTACTGCAAGCAAAATCATATTCAAAGCTTTTTTGTGTTTATTTAGAAAATCGGTTGTAGTTTGTATATCTTTTAATAAATCAAAACTTTTATTATTAAAATCTTCATTATGTCTTAATGAAACAAAACTTAAAAGTACACAGGGGATGAAATACATAGCGCAAGCAATATACATTGCATTCATTGAACCTGTTTTTAATAAAGCGGTACTTGCAAGTAATGCCCCAAAAGTTAAAGCCCAGGTTCCTGAACCTGAAACAAGGGCGTTTGCCGGTTTCAGAGCAGTCATGCTTACAACATTCGGTACTGAAGCCATTTTGGCAGGATAGAAAAATGCGGTTCCTATACCTATAAGAAAGCTAAGTATAATACCATAAACTTTTATCATTGGTATAAAAGAAGTTTTATCCTGAACAAAAGAAAATATTCCAAGAGCCAAAATAAGAACTATTCCTCTATAAAGAGAAGAGAGTATCATAATTTTTTTTCTGGAAAAACAGTCGACAATGCTTCCTGCAACCATGCTTACAATTAAAGAAGGAAATACGAAAGCAAAGAGCATTAATGCAATTAAACTTCCGGGTTTTTCAATATTATTCAATATGGCTGCTATCAATACAATTTGAATAATTGCATCACCAAAATGAGTTAATAATTGTGCTAAAAACAAATTAAAATAATTCTTGTTACATAATTCTTTTATAATATTCATACTATCCTCACCCAATGAGATAAATGATATATTATATAGTTTATTTTGTATATACAGCAGATAAAGTATTATTTAAAGCAATAAAAAAGACCCTCAAAAGGGTCATTTTGTAAATGGCGGGAACGACGAGGCTCGAACTCGCGACCTCATGCGTGACAGGCATGCGCTCTAACCAACTGAGCTACGCTCCCGTATGTGGTTTTCACAAGATTTATAATAATATGCTGAAAAATTTTTTGCAAGCACTTTTTTATATCCAATCGGATAATCAATAAATTCGCTTCCATGGTAATGGTTTAAACTGCATGATCTCGGTTAAATATAATTATTAAATCTTTTTCATACTTCCAGCTATTCTTAATTCCAAAGCCTCTTTATGGAGGCTTTTCTTTATGTTATAATTTAGCAAAAAGGAAGTGTGTATTATGAAAATCCAAATCAACAAAGTAAAATTATTATCTGTCCCATTAATAGCAGGAGGCATTATGGAAATAAATCATCTTAATAATAGAGCAAAAATTAATTTAAATGGTTTAAAATATATACCTGAAGAGAAAACAACAACTTCGCAGGATAACAGCGAAAGTCTAGTAAAGGAGCTTGATAAAATGAGTATGATGAATAATGTTAATATCGGAAAAGCGGATTATAAATTAAATTTATCTTTGGAAGAACTTCAAAAACGTACGCATAAAGACTATTTAACGACTAAAAAAATGCTTGCTGTTGATGCTCCTGAATACTTAGAACTTGCAGAAGGTGATAAAGAAGCGCTTAAGCACCTTGTAAGAGCTGCTGTTGTGTTGGATAAAGTAAATATGGAATTAGATAATCCGAATAACCTGCCTTTTGCAGAATACCTTGATAAAGAAATCGCGAAAGGAAATGAAGCTGCTAAACTTACTAAAATCCTTTTCGACGGACAAAAAGGTGTTTGTGCTCTTGATAGAGAATCCCACATGGTAGAGCTCGCAGCGGGTGTTTCTATGAGAGCCGGTAAAGGTATTTATCCTCAGGATTTAGAAAAAGAAGAGTTCCACGCAATACTTATTAAAATGCTAAAAGAAGGTAAGGTTGATGAAGTTGCAAAAATCCTAAATCAGCGCTCAGTTGTAGAAAGAGTCGGTAACGAGCTTGTTGCAATAGATTACGTTGACAAGTTCCATGACGATTTTGATTATATGGCATCAGAATTGGAAAAAGCTGCCGAAACTTCAACAAATGAAGATTTTAACGAGTTTTTGAGATTACAGGCAAAGGCTTTGAGAAAAGCAGATCCTATGCTTGACGGGTATGCTGATAAAAAATGGGCTACTTTGCAGGATACTCCGCTTGAATTCACCATTACAAGAGAAAATTATTCTGATGAAATGACAGAAACAGTATACGAAAATCCTGAACTAAAAGCTCTCTTGGATGAAAACGGTATTGTTCCTGTTGCAAAGGACTTTTTAGGCGGTCGTGTCGGTATTATCAATAAAAAAGGAACGGAAGCTATTCTCGGGGTTAAAAACTACTTACCGCTGATGGCTCAGAATATGCCGTTTAACAGCGAATATCTTCAAAATATCTCTCCGGATGAGGATTCAAAACAAACAATGGTGGATGCTGATTTGGTTGCGGTAACAGGTGATGTTGGGGAATTTCGTGCAGGGATAACTTTAGCGGAAAACCTTCCGAATGACGATAAACTCTCTGTTTCAATGCTTGATGGCGGACGCAGAAATGTTTATCACAGACAAATTCGTCTTATAACTTCTGACGATGCAAAAGAAAAAATGCAAAAACGTTTGAATGCGATTTTGAATCCTGAATTACACAAATATTATAACGACGAAGCAGATCACTGGTTCACAGTAGGACACGAAAACGGACACTCACTCGGACCAAAATCAGGAACAGAGGGTTTGGGTAAATACAAATCTATTATTGAAGAGAATAAAGCTGATATGGTTTCTCTTGCAATGGTTGATATTTTGACAGAAGCAGGCATGTACACTCCTGAACAGCGCGAACAAATTATTGTGACTTATGCTACAGATAATATGATGATGTCAAAACCTACTCTTTCTCAGGCTCACAGAGTTCGTTCGGTTATGCAGAATTATTATTTTATTAAAGAAGGTGCGATGACAATTTCTCCTGATGGAGTTTTGGATATTAATATTGATAAAATGGTTCCGACAGCGAGAAAAATGCTTGAAGAAATTATTCGTGTTCAGATTGAAGGAGATTTTTCAAAAGGTGAAAAATACGTAAACGATTATTTCGTTTGGACTCCTGAAATGGACAAAATGGCAGAAAACATTAAGAAAGTATCAAAGACTTTAAATGGTAAAGTGGAATCTCCGCTTGCTGATAAGTTGATGAGTGAGTAGTGACCCCTCACCCCCAGCCCCTCTCCCGCAAGGGGCGAGGGGAGAATCGGCTGACACCCCACCCCAACCCATTTGGGGATGGGGGCGCGTACAATAAGAAGAGAGGATAGTATGACTATTGAAGGATTTGATTATAAAGAGTTCGCAGAATCAATGGCAGAACAAGCCGAACAGCTTGCTCCTGCGGATTTGAGCAAAAAAGATAAAGAATATCTTGTTAGAACAATGCTTAATTTTACGGCATTAGCAGGCGAAGGTATGTCAAATGAAACTTCTTTAAAGTTTGATGCCGAACAAGCAGTATTTATATGTCAAGTCCTTTCTGAATGGACATTTCATAAAGTTGTCGATTTGACTCGTTCCGGTATTGAAGAACAACATTGGGATGCTATTATGCAAAAAATAGCATTTACTTTATACGAAGTTGCTAAACAGTCAATTCAGAAGGAATTGCCGAATGAACAAATATTACAAGCTGTTGAATACCATGTTGTAAAAACATATAAAGAATCTGTAACAGAACTTAAGAAAAAAAATGTTATTACTAAAGAAGTTATGGAGAAGGCATTGGCTCAATCTAATATTGATACACTGGCGGATGGAGCCAATGAGACCGATGATAATAACGAAAAATTTGAATATACAAAATTTGATGTGCAAATTCCAAAACAGAGCTGTTTTGACAAATTAAAAGAGATTTTTTTACCTCACAAAGAACTTAAAAAAACAGAAAATGAGTTGAATGATATTCGACAAGAAATGCAGGATTTGGTTAACCCTGATAAAATGTACGAACGCTTAGGAGTCGATGTTATTTCGTTACAAGTTGGTGCAGGGTTATTATCAATTGCGGATCCTGATCAGGATGGACTTCTTTTGGCAAAATTAGCTCCTCTAAGACAACGTTTGACAGATGATTACGGTTATATTATTCCAAATGTGCGTATAATGGATACTTCTGCAATAGATGAGTATGAATATCTTATATCTGTACGCAATAATGTTGCTGAGAGAGGTTATGTTTACCCTGGGAAATACATGGTTATTGCAGATGAGTGGGAGAAATATCATTCTGAAATCCCTGAAGATGCTATGGTGGCAGTTGATACTCTTTCCGGAAAACAGGCATACTGGCTGAGTGAAGAAACGAAGAAACAAAATGAAGATGAAATAAAATTTGTTAATTCAGAAGATGTTGTAATTAATCATCTTAGCGAATGCGTTATTAAATATGTTGATGAAATTCTTACAGATATGGACGTTGAAAAGTACATTAAACTTATTGATGGCTATAATCCATCTCAGATTAATTATTTAATGGAATATTTAACAATATATGATATCAGAAGAATATTTGTAAATCTTATACGTGAGAAAGTCTCAATTAAAGATATTTCTTTTGTGTTTATGAAATTATGTGAGTTTGTAAAATATACAACTGAAATAGAGGTTTTGTCTGAAAGATTGCGTGTTGCATTATCAAGACAGATTTATAACAGCAATGCAGATAAAGATGGAATTTTATATTGTTTGAATCTATCAAAAAAATGGTCGGCTAAGTTTCGGGAAAATATTGAAGAAATTAAACAGGGAAGGTGTATTTGCAATGATATGTCTGTAGATGTAAGCAGATTAGTTCAGGCTGTCGGCACAGCTTTAACAGATGCGCAGCAGAAAATCGGTTTGCTGCCTGTTGTTGTTTGTGCACCTGATATGAGACGTCAGGTATATGAGTTTTTAGTACAGCATATTTCAAATATTGTAGTTCTTTCTACAAACGAATTAGTTCATGGAATAAAGGTTGAGCGTATTGGAAAGGCCGGGCTTGAGTAAATGGAATTAGAACCGTCAGCAGAACAGCTTTTATGCGAAATGGAGCTTTCGTTATTTGAAAACGGGAAGTATTCTCCTGAAGAATTTTTGACAATTATGAATAAAAAAATCGAAGAGAATTGCCCTTCTGCTTATAAGTGCAGAGCTTATGGTTATTATTTAGTAGCAATGTATAATGAAGCTATTGAGGATTACAAAAAAGCACTTGAAATTAATCCTTCTGATGAAGAAATTATTGCAGCTCTGAATGAGTTGGAACAAATGTAGGCATCAAATGTTTTACCCCTACCCTTGTGCTGCTACTGCTTTATAGTAGCTTATATAGTCTACCATACAGTCAAATTCGCTTGCATAAACCATTTTATTTACACTCAACAGGTTTTCTTCTCTCTGGTTAAGGTCAAGTTTAGCGATTATGCCTTCTTTGAATTTAAGTTTTGAGAGTTCAAAATCTTTTTGTTCAAGTTCTTGAATTTTTTTCTGACGTGCAAGTTTTTCTTTGTCCATATTTATTGAAACAAGAGAATCATTAACTTCCTGCATTGAAGTGAGGTTAACTTTTTCGTAATTTCTTAAGCTTTTTTCGTAAGCGATTTTCTTAGATTTAAGATTAGCTTTGATTTTTCCGCCCATAAATATCGGCTGCATTATTCCTCCGCCTAAACTCCATAAAGCGTTAGAGGTGGTTAAAAGACTTCCGATGTCCTTGGCGTTAAATAAATACATGCCGCCAAGATTAAGAGTCGGCAAGCATTCTTTTCTTGCAACTTTTACATCAATACCTGCTTTTTCAAGCATTTTTTCAGCCTTTAAATAATCAGGTCTGTTCATAATTACATCAGAACTTACGAATTCCGGAATTGTACCAGAGAATGCAAGTGTTTTATAATCAATACGGCTGTATTCTTCAATATTATTAGGGCTGTCACCCGTTAGAACTGCAAGTGCATGAAGCAGCTTTGTTCTTTCTTTTTTATAGTCGGTTAAATCTGTTACAGCCTGAATATATGACTGATTAGCTTTGACAAGGTCTGAAGTTGAAACAATACCTTCAGCATTGCTGATACTCATAATTTCAAAAATTTCTTTTCTTAATTTTACGATATCTTCCTGCAAATCAACCATTGAATCAAGCTTAACTATGTTGATATATGTTGAACCAACGGCTGAAGCTATAGAAATATATGCGGTTTTTTCATCTAATATTGAAGCTTCATATAGTTTTCTTACAGAAGTTGTTTTGTTATGATTTTTACCAAATAAATCAAGTTCATAACTTGCAACAAGAGGTAACATCATGCCAACATCTGTTTTTCCGGTAATATTACCATATCCCGGCATGAAGCCTGCCTGTAGCTGCGGTAGCTCACCTGCTCTTTGGGCAATAACATTTTGATAATATTCATCAATTGTTAAGGTTGCTATTTTTAAATCTTTATTATTCTCTATCGCTTTAACAATATATCCGTTCAAATGTTCGTCATTGAATAATTTCCACCAGTCAAGATTAACATATTCATATTTATTGTTGTTGGGTTTAACAACCTTTGATTTTTCGGTTTTTGCATTTAATACAGTATTTTCAATCGCCATAACAGGCGCAGTATATGATAATGCAAGTGATGCTAATATTGCCAGCGATAATAATCTTTTCATCTTTTGTAACCTCTTGACTATTTTCTTACAGAATGATAACATAGATGTGTTGCATTTGCAACATGTTGCTAAGACAACATACTTTAAATAGAGGATGACAAAATTGCAGGAAGAATTAAAGTTAGAAAATCATTTTACGGATTCGGTATTTTATGAGATTGAATTAACGGCAAAGTATTGTAAAATGCTTGGTGCACAAATGTTTGAAGATATTGATGCAGGGTTATCTGTTGATGAATTTTCAACCCTTGATATTCTTTCATGTAATCCGGAAATGTGTCAGAGAGATTTAGCAAAATTAATTTTTAAAGATAGGGCAAATACCGGTAAGATTCTTGATAATCTTGAGGGAATGGGGCTTATTGAACGAGAATTAGCGGTTAAAAATAATCGTCCGGTTAAAATATCAAAACTGACTCCAAAAGGAAGAAAAAAAGTTGAAGAAATTTTAGGAGTTTTAAAACCGCATACTGAAATGATAAAATCAAAGATTTTAAATAGTGATTTAAAACAGTTAAGAAGTATGCTTCAAGAGTTTAGAGAAGTTTTAAATGAATCATTAGAAATTAAAATATAAGGTGAAAAAATGAGTGAAGAAAAAGAGACAAATAAGTTACATACAAAAAGATACTGGGTGCTTTTTGGTGCTGCAATTGCAGCTATAGTAATCGGTTTTTTTGTTTGGGATGCGCTGAAATATCAGTCGACTGATGATGCGTATGTTGATACAACTACAGTTTCTGTATCTCCAAAAGTTGCAGGTCAGATTGTAGAAGTTAAGGTTAAGGATAATCAGGCTGTAAAAGCAGGGGATGTTGTAGCGGTTATTGATAAAGTTGATTATAAAGTAAAACTTGAACAGGCAAATGCTGCTTATGAAAGAGCTTTATTGAATCAAAATAATGCACATGCAAATTTAAGTGCTGCTAATTCAGAAATCGCACTTGCGCAAAAAGATGTTGAAAGATATCAAAACTTATACGCAGCCGGTGCGGTTTCTAAGCAGACTCTGGATCAGGCAATTACTAAACTTGATAGTTTAAAAGCTACTCAGACAACAGCAGAGCAGGCTGTATTTTCAGCAGACCCTTCAAAGGCTGCAAAAGTTGCGGATGCTGATTTGAATGTACTGAAAGCTCAAAAGAAAGCTGCTGAATTGGCGCTTGAATATACAGATATTTTAGCTCCGATTGACGGCACTGTTTCCAATAAAAAAGTAGAAGTCGGTATGATGGTTCAACCGGGAACTCCTTTATTTGTTGTTGTTCCGCACGATGTTTGGGTTGTAGCTAACTTTAAAGAAACACAAATTAGAGGTATGAAAGAAGGAATGCCTGTTGATATTAAAATTGATACTTATCCGAATAAAGTTTTCAAAGGCAAAATTGACTCTATCCAGAGAAGTTCAGGTGCTAAAGCGAGTCTTTTCCCTCCGGAAAACGCAGTCGGTTCTTTCGTAAAAATCGTACAGAGAATACCTGTAAAAATTGTATTCACGGAAGAAATTGACCCGAATGAGTATTCAATTATTCCGGGTATGTCAGTTGTTCCAAAGATAAAGGTTAAATAGCATTATATAATTCCATATCATGGGGCGAAGCGCAAGCTTCGCCCTTCTTTTATTGTATAATTCACTTATGCAGATTTATTCAGACAAATGTTTTGATAATCCTATAGATAATATTGAAATTTTTGAGCCTTCTAAGCTCAAAGAAGGATTTGAAAAACTTGAAAATTTGAGAGCAAAAGGTTTATATTTGCTTGGTTATTTGCGTTATGATTTAACAAAAACTTCTGATAAACCTTTGATGTATTTTGAAGCATTTGAAACTTTTGATAAATATATTCCTGCTGAAATTTCGCGTCCTGTTGGAACAATTATAATCCCTAAAATAGCTAAAGAAGAGTATTTTAAATCAGTTGAATATATTAAAGAGCAAATTCGTGATGGTGTAACCTATGAGGTCAATTATACTTATCCTTCTGCTGTAAAAACTAATGCGGATGATTTTGAACTGTATGAGTTTCTGCTTCCAAAACAGAAAACACCTTATAATACCTATATTAAAAACAAATATGAAACGATTCTTTCATTTTCTCCTGAGCTGTTTTTTAAACAAAAGGGAAATAAGATTTTAACCAAACCTATGAAGGGTACTGCGCCTCGTGAAGAGGGAATGAAAGAATTTTTGTATAACGATATCAAGAATCGTGCTGAGAATATTATGATTGTTGATTTACTGCGGAATGATTTGGGACGAATTGCGAAAACGGGTTCTGTGAAGGTAGAAAAACTTTTTGAAATTGAAGAGCACCCTACGGTTTATCAAATGACGTCAGAAGTTTCCGCGGAAGTTGATTGCAGTCTTTATGATATATTCAGAGCCATTTACCCCTGCGGTTCGATTACGGGTGCGCCGAAGGTTTCGACAATGCGTGTAATCGAAGAAGTTGAATCTTTTACCAGAGAGGTTTATTGCGGTGCTATCGGATATCTTCACGATGATGAAGCTGTTTTTTCTGTACCTATAAGAATTTTGCAGAAAGGGGTAAATGATAAAGAGTTTACTTACCATGCCGGTGGTGCTATTGTTTGGGATTCAACTGCGGAAGATGAGTGGCAAGAAACGTTGACGAAGACTAAGTTTTTACAAACGGAGTTTTCTTTGATTGAAACAGGGATAAATGATTGGGATAAGCATGCTGACCGTATGAAAAAATCGGCGGAGGAACTTGGTTTTAAGTGGAATGATGAGATTGAGAATTTGGAGATTCCTGTTGGTAAGGTTTTGAGGGTGGTTTTGAATATGAACGGTGAATATCAAGTTGAGTATCACCCCACCCCAGCCCTGTCTTGCCCTGCTCGCATTAAACGAATATCGCTCACGCTTACATTCTTTGCTCGCAGGTCGTTCCCCGTCCAGGGAGGGAGTGTGCGTGTGACATTCAATGGGAGAGTGGATACTTCAAATCCGTTCTTGTATCATAAAACAACTGTCAGAGATAAAAAACAGACGGAGTTTTTTGATGAAATAAGGGTAAATGAGCGCGGAGAGATTACAGAAGGAACATTCACTAATGTTGGGATTCTTAAAGACGGGATGTATTATACTCCGCCTGTTTCATGCGGATTGCTTGCAGGAACTTTTCGTGAGAAATTAGATTGGGAAGAGAAAGTTTTGTATCCTGATGATTTAAAATCGGCAGATAAAGTGTTTTGTTTTAATTCCGTGCGCGGACTTATGGAGGTGGAGTTGTGTTAATCATAGATAATTACGATTCATTCACCTACAATATAGTTCAATATATCAAAATGCTCGGAGTAAGTCCGATTGTTATCAAAAATGATGAAATGTCATTAGAGGAAATCAAAACATTGGAGTTTTCGCATGTTTTGCTTTCTCCCGGGTGGGGAAACCCTGATAATGCGGGTGTTACAATGGATGTAATTAATTTTTATAAGAATACAAAATCTATCTTGGGGGTTTGTTTGGGTATGCAATGTATTGCAAAATATTTTGGTGCCTCAATTGTGCGAGCTCCTGAGCCTTATCACGGGAAAAATTCGCAGATATTTTTTGAGGAAGACTTTCCGTTGTTCAAAGGTTTCGAGCAGGGATTTTCTGCAACGCGTTATCATTCTTTAATGGTGGCAAACTGTCCGTATATCAAAGCAAGAACACAAGATGAAATTCCAATGGCATTACAAATCGGGAATAATATCTACGGGGTTCAGTTTCATCCGGAAGCGATTTTAACTGAGAACGGAATCAAAATATTTGAAAACTGGCTAGCCTGTGACTTTTAGCATATATCTTACACAATCTTTCGAGTTGTGGCTCTTTGATGCAATATTGTAACAGTCTTCTACGACTCGATTGTAGGCATCTTTGTTTTCCAGATAACTTTCAATTTTAAAAATTAAATCCGAAAAATCTTCGTAAAAAGGCATTGAGCCCTCAAATAAAGCAAGTTCGTCGCGGTAATCGCTTATCATAAGACGTTTGCAGGCAACAGTCTGGAATGTTCTGTAATTGAGTGATGAAATCCCTTGAGAATTCATATTGAAAACGATTTTTGCATTATTGATTGCGCGTGCCATATCTTCTTCGTTATCAATAAATCCCTGATAGCAAAGGTCAATAATTTCAGGTATCTTGGCACGATTTCTTGCATCTTCGTAGTGCTTGCCGATAGCGTACCACGCGTATTTAAGATGCGGGAGCTTTGTTACAAGTTCTTCAAAGAAACTCAGTCGATAATCAGTATCAAGTCTTCCCGCAAACATAATATCAAATTCAGGCTCTTGTCCGTTGTCTTTGTAAATATCAAAGTTTACAAAATGCGGGAGATAGTGAATATTCTTGAATGTTTCGTATCTTGTGAGTTCTTTATCCCAGTAGAAAGTATAATTGTCATTATCTTCGAGATAAGGCAGGTATTTTTCCCATTCGGGCCCTGATGTTTTGCTTCTGATATCGTCGGAGAAGTAGTTTACTGACGGAATCTGTAATTTATTATCGATTTTAATTTTTAATCCCGAAAAATCATACCCGATAATTTGCGAGAAATCTTCTTTCAAAAGTTCGTTCAGGTTATTGTCGAATAATTCGTCATAAACAGTAACAGCGCAGCCGTTTTGTCTGTAACCGTCAATAATACTGTTGGTTGTGAGTCTTCCGCCAATACTTATTGGCAATATCGCTAAAACTTTCTTCTTTTTCATAATTCTTGAACACATTTTAGCATTTTTTTTCAGGGTTTACAAGGTGTTCAAATTTGTTTATACTATACAATAGTTCTGTAGGGTATACAGTAGGTCAGAATGTGAAAAGTCTTTTTGCCTACTTTTTCTACAGAAAAAGTAGGCTCTGTAGCTCAGTAGGATAGAGCGGAGGTTTCCTAAACCTTGTCTGCCGTGGGTTCGACTCCCTCCAGGGCCATTTTAATTTCAACCAATAGCTCAATGAGTCGGGAGTCTCACGCGTCGTTACCGACGGGTTCTTACCTCTCAAGAAAACGTGACATTTAGTCACTTTTTCTTTCGGCAGAGTCGTCGGGGCCAATTTCTTTTAAGGTACAACATATTCAACTGTTATGTACCAGACGTTACTGTTTTCTTTTTTCTCTTTGTTTACAATTTTGAATTCGGAATTTCTTGGGAATAACATTTCTGCTTGTTCGGTTCTGCTAATGCCGTTGGAAACTCTTGCACCTTTAGGAACATTAATTGTCATAATTATTTCCGGAGTGCCCATATCCCGGGTGCCATTACAGGATTGCGCAGCCCCTCTATAGAAAGATGAATAAGAATATCCTTTGTCTGTAAACGTATCTCCGATTTTTGAATCTACAATTTTGTTTATAAAGTTTATACTGCCATCCTCTGAACTTCCACAAACAGCTCTATATACTACTTCTCCTTCTTCAAGAGGAGGTACTGTTCTGAAACCTTCATCCAATATGGCAGTAAGAGTGTTTTCTCTGCCGCTTCCGTATCTTAGGATGCCGTTAACTTTATATGCATTATGGTGTTCCAATACGTAACCGTAGTCTGTAAATTCTCCTTTTGCAATAATTTGAAGAGTGTTTGAATCCATATATGCAAGCTCATGTGCGTCAAATTTTATATTTCTTGATTTTAATTGTTTTACTGCTTCGTCATAAAAATAACGTTCATCAGGTGTCATTTTTAATAAAGCTCGTTTAAAACGCAAATCGGTTATTTTTTGCGGCTCAGGTAATATAAATTCTAGGAAAAAGTCATCTTTTTTAGCACCTCTTTGCATTACATGCAGTGTACTTATATAGGAACCTCCATAAGGCGTTTCAACATCTGTACCTATGATTTTTAATCTTTCTTCGTATGGAGGAAGATTGTTTCTGTTTTCTTCATAAAATTTTTCCAGTTCGGCTTTTATTTCTTTATTGATTTGTTCAATTTCTTTCTTTCGGGCTTCAAGAGCAGGACGTTCTTTTATTTCAAGCTCTTTTAACCACCAACGGGAATATTCAATTTCTTTTTCCCGGTGTTCGGCTTCAAGTCGGCGTTCCTTGTTATAATTACTTATTTCGATTGCTTCTTTTTGTTTTTTTAATTCATTTGCTTCGTCTTCAAAATATTTTTTTGCACCTGCAATACCTTCTATTTCTTCTTTTTGCTTTTTGTTTTTATATTTGATATTGTCGGCTTGTTTGATAAATTCTTCACTTGTTAAATTTTCATTATTTTCCAATAATTCTTTTAATTTTGATTGCT
>JAAGKN010000148.1_pt1 | contig 72060 bp, 70 predicted proteins | sample 6206371 | NCBI WGS metagenome assembly JAAGKN01 (sample SAMN11533720, study PRJNA540317) | gut metagenome | isolation source: fecal pellets from male and female animal of same cohort | host: Peromyscus leucopus | place: USA:CA | collected 2017
AGGGACTTTTGCAAGAAATAACTAATTAAAAATCAACAATATAACCGACAAAATTCATTTTTTGTCATCTACTAAACAATTGAATATAAATCTCTAAGGCCGGTAGCCCAGGAGAAATAAGTGGATAAGTTTGAAAAGCATAATACGCCAGCACAGCACAAATCAATCCAAAAACAGAAAACACCCAAAATAAAAGGAATTATTAACAAATCGTCAAAAATTTCACCATAATTCATAATTTATTTTTGGAAATTTGAAATTTATAGTTAACTTTGCAATCGAAACCAACAAAGAAGACAGTTTCACACAAATGTCAAATATCCGATCACATATAAGTCTGGCAGAAGCACTGCTCAACGTCGACTGGCTTGGCTCCGGTCCGGTGGAAAGATTTATATGCAAGTAGAAACCATCGGACCTGGACATTCTACAATACGTGCAGCATTCAACAGACGCGTTATTGTGATTGTCCGCAACCACAAAGAATAATTTCACATCCGTCATATTTTTCTTTCCGCCGACAGGAGATTCTCCCGTTGGCGTATTTTTTTTGCCTTGAATCCTCCTGTCATCCTACGACATCCAGACAACAAACAATACTTTTCAAAGACTTCAAATCATTCAGTATGAAAAGAAACTTTTATCTTACAACAGGATGCGTGACAATGGTAGCCCTCGCCGCCTTGCCAATCGCAGCAATCCGCTCAGGAGGAAATCTACAAAAGGAACATTTACAGTTCCATGAAATCCGCTTCATGCCAGAAAACGAACCGACCACGTTGCCGCTCGTACAGCAAACAAGTGGACCGCAACGTATCGAGGACAGCGACTCGCAGGTAGAGACCCCTATGATCTACGGCACCGTCATAAACTCAAAAGCCGGTACAGACGGATCAGCCGCCCAGAGCAAGGGAATGTATACCTTCGACGGTAGTGGCAATTTCTCGCGCAAGAACACTAACGCGACCGCCCAATACGGAGGCGCGCCCATGGCTGACGGCTTCTACTATGCAGTGAGCCGTACTACCAAAATCTATGTAGCGAAATTCAACACTACCACATGGAAGCGGACAACCAACACTGCAGTGACCAACAACGGCTTGATGGCTTCCGATGTCGCCTACGACCCGACGTCAGATATGGTATACGGTTGTTTCTACAATGATGCTGCCAACGGCTATGTATTCGGAAAGATTGACTATGCCAAGCGGAACCGCATAGCAATCAAACCACTTGAGATGAGCTACAACGCTGTGATGATTGACAATGCGGGTCAATGCTATGCAATTGATATCACCGGTAACCTGCTCAAGATAGACAAAACGACCGGTGACGCAACCTCAATCGGTCATACCGGTGTTACACCCTTATACACGTCATCTGCAACAATCGACCCAAACACAGGCCGTTGCTTCTGGACAGTCAATCCTGCAGATGGCTGTGGATATCTGTACGAGGTTGACTTGACAACCGGCATGGCGTCAAAGATCCATACTTTCGTACATTCAGACGAAATTACGGGTCTTTATATTCCGGCTAATACTCCCGCGGCGGAGGCACCAGCGGCCGGTACAGGACTGAGCGCCAGCTTCAGCGATGGCAGTATGTCAGGCTCAGTCAATATTACTGCTCCTTCGACAACGAGCGGTGGATCAGCGCTTACCGGTTCCATTTCCTACTCACTGTGGGTGAATGGCGTGAAAGTCAGCGACTCTGCCTGCAACGCCGGGGAAAATCTCCAGATTCCTGTTACTGTAACTGAGACCGGACGGACAGCTTTCGCAGTATCATTCACCAACGCAGCCGGCGAAAGCAAACGGTCGTATGTCAAGGCTTTCGTCGGTAACGATACACCGGCGGCGCCGACACCCGCTCTATCTTACGCGGACGGCAAATTCACCGTGGTCTGGGATAAGGTGACCAAAGCCGTCAACGGCGGCTTTATCGATCCGGACCGTATGACCTACACTGTGGTCAGAATGCCCGACAACATTACTGTGGCACAGAATATATCCGATACTTCGTTCACAGATCCGGTAAGTGCCACTCCTGGTCGAATGATTGCCTATAAGTATCAGGTAAGAGCGACCTTCGAAGGCAACACCGGAGCAGCCGGCACAACCCCGGTCTATCCTCTGGGTGAAATCAGCACACCTTGGTATGAAGGATTCGACTCAGCCGATGCTATGGAGAACTTCATAATCCTGGATTCCAACGGAGACAAGACCACTTGGCAATATTCGGGTGGCATGTCAAGTGCATACATCACCAACTCGTCAGTGCAACATGACGACTGGCTTATCTCTGCGGCTATACGCATGGAACCGGGCGTGACATATAAACTGGCATTCGAAGCCATGGCAAGTTTCAATCCCGAGCGAATAGAGGTCAAGATGGGCAAGACACCTACTCCCGACGGAATGACCAAGACTCTTGTTGAGCCTACGGACCTTGCTGCCGACTTCTCCATGAACAGCAACGTTCCGGAATTCACAGTCGACGAAGCCGGCCTGTACTACATCGGCTGGCACGCTATAAGCGATGCGAACGCATTCTATCTGTACGTTGACAATATCTCGCTAACCGACGATGCCGAACACAATGCGGATGCAACTGAGCCGCCCTACCTCCAGGAATTCAACGAATCTGCCGCCCTTGCTGCCTTTACAGTCTTGGATGCGAATAACGACGGTTTCATGTGGAATGTCGACAAGGGTGAAGCACGCGTACAGAACGGAGACTTCGGAATGGACGACTGGCTTATCTCGCCTCCGTTGAGACTTTACGCCGGAAACCGTTACAAAATCTCAACTGACGCCCGTTCAGCAATGAACGAAGTGCAGGAGATTTTCGAAATAAAAGCCGGAACAGCTCCTACGGTTGAAGGAATGACAATCGAAGTCATCCCGACCACTTCCGTCTCGACTACCGAACCGAGCTCGGTGAGCGCATATTTCATCCCTCAAGAAGATGGTGTCTATTACTTCGGCATACATGGAAAATCGACAGAGGGCTATCAGCTATACATCGACAACTTCGCTGTAGCTGCTCCCATAACAGGCATGTCCCCTGCCGCACCCGAAAACATGACACTCATACCGGGACGATACGGGGCCCTTTCGGGAACATTGTCCCTGACGGTGCCGACAAAGAATGTCGATGGCGGAAGCATCGGCAATATCGAGAAACTCGTCATCAGCAAAGACGGCAATGAGGTTCAGACCATTGAGTCTCCGGAGGCTGGTGCGACACTCAATCTACCAGTGGAGGTAGATAAAGCGGGAGTCCACACCTTCGAAGCCGTAGTTTACAATTACTACGGCGCTGGAATCCCGGCTCAGGCTTACAGATATATCGGTATCAACAAACCGTCGGCACCAACCGATGTAGTAATGACTGAAACAGAAGAACCGGGCAAGGTGAAAATTACCTGGAACGCCCCTGTGGTCGATATAGAAGGTGAAGACTTGAATCCTCAGGATGTAAAATATATTGTAGCTGAGGTTGTCAACTCTCAATCGTTAATCATAGCACGTGACATAACGGACACCAGCTACGAGTTGCAATCGGTAGCTCCTGGCGCCGGCCAGCAATTCAAGGCTTACGTCGTTTTTGCCGAAACTTCGGCAGGTATCGGTTCCGGAACAGCGTCAAATATGGAACCTGTCGGTCAAGCCTACACTCTCCCCTACGAGGAATCATTCACCAACGGGGCCATGGGTACGGCAATGATTGCAAGCCAGATAGTTCCGGCTGTAGGCTGGGCACTCTATAATGATGACTACGGCGACGTACAGTCGGTAGACGGCGATAACGGATTCGTCGGTATGACCGGACAGAACCAGAATGCACAGGGCGCACTGCAAACGGGAAAAATCTCACTCCTTGACGAGGATAATCCGCAATTCTCTTTCTATGTCTACAATTTCAGCGACCAGTATGTAGATGATAATCTGATTGCTGTTCAGATTCTCCTGCCTGATGGCAATGTCGATAATCTCGCACAATTCGAGATCTACCGCGAATTTGGTACAACGAAAGGCTGGCATAAAAAGACCATAGACCTGACACCTTACGCCGGTAAGACGGTCAGACTGGCCATCGGCGCGAAAACGATGGGATATACCAATATGCTGTTCGACAAATTTATGGTAGAGCACAATTCGAATGTTGCAGTCGAAACAATCGGAGCAGACGGCTGGACCATCATGTCTGAAAATGGAGCTATCGTCATCAAATGTCAGGAGGCAGCAAACGTGCTGGTCAGCGACATGCAGGGACGTGTCATATTCGCAGGAGAAATTGACGGAAACGCTGAGATCCCGGTTGAGGCCGGCATCTATATTGTCAACATCAACGGCGTGTCGGTCAAGTACAGACTCTGATTTGTCTCAAAATTCAATCATAGGCAGCGGTGGGGCAGTGATGCTCCGCCGCTTTGTAAATTATTGGTACACCCGACAGTATAACTGTGTAGATACGTTGTCTATATACTTTATTTTGGAGTATGGGGACCATTGGCTAACTTTGCCGGCCATTACCTACAACTTATTCATCTCACATCTGAAAATTCATCAGATCCATTCATCAAAAGAGACTATGGGAAGTATCTACAATCTATGCCGCCTTGCAATGGCGGTTATGACGCTGACACTTGTCACGTTTGCAACCGATGCTAAAAATATCGATGGCATCAGCTACGGACTCAATTCCACTGACAAAAAAGCTCAGGTGAAAGGGTTTGCCAATGGCGAGAGTAAATCCAAACTGACCATTCCCGACAAGGTCACATCCGGCGGTGTCACCTATAAGGTCACATCCATTGCCAAGGAGGCATTCAGTGGTGATGATGTCCTCAAGACTGTGGTGATTGGAAACAATGTCGAGACCATCGGTTCGAAAGCGTTCAGCGAATCAACAGTAAAGACAGTTACATTTGGTACCAATGTCAAGATTATCGGAGAAAGTGCCTTTCTGAACTCTGATGTCGTCAGTCTGGTATTTCCCGGTAGCCTCCAGATTATCAGAAAGCATGCATTCAGCTCATGCGTTTCTCTGAAGAACATCACCTTCAATGACACAAGACTTACCGAAATTGGTCAAGACGCTTTCGCATGGTGTTGGAAACTAACAGCGGTAAACATGCCTGAAAGCGTGACAACACTCGGTGCCAACGCATTTGAGGATTGCCAAAACCTGACGAGCGTCTCCATATCGTCCAAACTTACAGCTATTCCCGACAACGCATTCAGCGGTTGCCCGATTAAGAACCTGCGGATACCTGCGTCCGTCACCTCTATAGGCTACGGTGCGTTTTCCGGCAACCAGACTCCCTACGTCTACATTCCGGGGACTGTGAAAACAATCGGTAAATGGGCTTTTGCCCTGTCCACGAGCGAATCAGTCGCTCTGAACGAAGGCATAACTACAATCGACGATTATGCATTTTCGGAAATGCCGAATCTGACCGATGTCTCCATTCCAAACAGCGTCACAAGTTTAGGAAGCCGTGTATTCACGCGCTCAGGAGTGCAGTATGTCCAACTGTCTCCCAATACGACAGAAATTCCCGAAGGGGCTTTCTACGAATGTGACCTCCGCGACCTCAACATACCTTCAGGTGTAACCCAAATCGGGACATGGGCATTCCGCAACAATCCTAATCTTCGCCGAATAAGTGTGGCAGGAACTGTGAAAACAGTCGGCACAGAAGCATTTTCCGGTTGCGACATAGCAGATATTGAACTGCATGAGGGAGTAGAGGTTATCGCGGATAAAGCATTCGGCAGCAACAAGTGTACAGAACTCATGCTGCCATCCTCAATCAAGATTATAAACAGCAATGCGTTCGGGAGCTGGTATCTCACCAAAGTAGTGACGGAGGCAAAAGTCCCCGGTCTGTTAGTTGACGACGGCTTCTGGAGCGACACTTACGAGAAGGCCATTCTCATTGTACCGGAGGGTTGCGTCGAGACCTACAGAAAAGCAGAGGGGTGGAAACAGTTCAAACATATAATGACAGAGGGCCAGATGTCGTATGTCGACGGAATCGGAAATGATGGCGCAGCAACAACCAGCGAATATTATGACCTCAACGGAAACCGACTGATCCAACCGGCCAAAGGAGAGGTATTTGTCACCGTACAAGTATCACCTAACGGAGAACGCAAAGCAACGCGGACTTTCATCGCTAAGTAAAGGGAAGTTCACGCGCGGCATTGCGCAGTCGCACGGCAGCCTTGGAAAAGTCCGGCGCCAAAGGCTTGTTAATATCAATGACGTATTGGACATCTTGCGGCGCAGATGTGAAATCCTCGGCAATCGAACCGGCAAGAATTGCGACGCGCACCTCTGGATTGACCTGTCGGGCGCGTCGCACCAATGTTGCTGGCGCCTTGCCCTGCAAGGTCTGTGCATCGACCCTCCCCTCGCCTGTTATAAGCCAATCCGCATCACGCACTATATCATCAAAACCCGCGGCGTCCAGAATATAGTCTGCTCCAGCCAAAGGTGTAGCATTCAAAAACGTCGCTAAGGACCCGCCACAACCGCCGGCGGCTCCTGCTCCGGGCACTTCGGACGGATTCACACCGGTAGTTTGGGAAATCAATGCAGCGATATTGGCCATGCCATCCTCAAGTTGGTCCATTTCTGAAAGGGTTGCGCCTTTTTGCGCGGAATAGAGCCGCACAGCACCAGTGGGGCCAACAAAAGGAATCTTGGCATCGTAAAGATACTGAAAATTATATCTATCGGTGAGTTCTTCTAAACTCGAGTTGTCAAAAGTCCAGATATCTTGCAAATCGGCTCCAGCAACCGGGCGAAAGCAGTCTCCGGTCGACTTCAACCTTATCCTTAAACCGAGGGACTGCAAAGCCCCAAGCGCGGCATCGTTGGTGGCACTTCCGCCCAACGTAAGAAGCACGGTGGCCGGTTGCAACTTCAAGGCCTCCATAATAAGTAAGCCAAAACCATAGGTAGAAGTCCGCATCACGTTGCGCTCAGATAGTTTTAGCATAGCCAGTCCGCAGGCAGAGGCAAGCTCAACGATTGCCAACCTCTTGTCTGCAATCCAGACAAAACCGGAAACCACCGGACGCCCAAGAGCGTCGACTGACTTACACTCCTTCCAACTTCCGCCGAGATAATCCCTCAGAACAGAAGCTGTGCCCTCTCCCCCATCCGCCATCGGGAGAACGGTCACGTCTGCATCCGGCTCACGGTCGAGGAAGCCGAGTCTCACAGCCTCTCCGGCCTCGCGACTTGACAGACAGCCCTTGAACGAATCCATGGCAACAACAACTTTCATATCCTATAATGGCTCTTACAAAATACACATCCCCAACCCCGACGATTATACTGGTTGGAGATGACATGCAAAGTTAATGGTTTTAGAAATATTGGCTAATCATTTTTGTTAAATTCTGTTAAAAACTAATCCTTTAGTTGTGTAACTAAAAATTTAGTTTTAAATTAGCGGCATCAAACTAAAAAATTAGTTATGACAGATAAGACTCAACATACAAAACGGTTATCACCCAAAGAGGAAGAGATAATGGCCTGTTTCTGGAGAGAGGGGAGGATGTTTGTACGCGAGGTAGTCGAGAAACTGCCGGATCCAAAACCGCATTTCAACACCGTATCCACTTTTGTACGCGGGCTCGAAACAAAGGGTTGGTTAGCACACGAGCAAATCGGCAATTCACACCGCTACTATCCGATTGTAGATGCTTCGGAGTATCGCGACCGCTCGTTGAGGGGGCTTATCGACAGGTTTTTCGGTCGGTCCTATCTCGGATTCGTATCAGCGCTTGTGCAGGACGAGAAGGTATCAACCGAAGAACTACGTGAGTTGATAGACAAAATAGAATCACAGAAAAACGACCGGAAAGGAGGTTGACAATGGGCACACTACTGACATATACTCTCCAATCGGCAATCGTGATGACCTTTCTATATTTAGGTTACAAGCTTTTGCTGGCACCGACCACATTCCACCGGATGAACCGCTGGATCATAGTAGCCATATATCTTGTTTCCTGGGCATTGCCGGCATTTATGCCGCTGATGATCCCAACCGGACAATCCGGAGCCTCGGGCGCAGTTACAGTTGAAATACCACAGTTGGTCGGCTTTGTGGAGGCGACCGCCGATAACGCACGCGGTTTCGACTGGTACAGACTCTCGATTTGGTTCTATATGTCCGGTATGGTGGTGGTCGCATTATCTGTCATTTATGGTGCGATGCGTATGGCAAGGATTATCCGGTCAGGTCGACACCTGAGATACAAAGACCACACTCTCGTCATTACGTCTTCGACTCCAGGTCCGTTCAATTGGGGAAGATATGTGGTTGTAAGCGAATCAGATCTTGATGACAACAAGGAGTTGGTTTTGAATCACGAACTCGAGCATAAGCGGCTCGGACATTGGTTCGACCTCATTCCTGCGCAACTGACCACGGTGCTCCAATGGTACTCCCCGGCCGCATGGCTGTTGATGCGCGAATTGCGTGATGTCCACGAATTCAGCGTTGACCAGGCGGTGTGCGTCAAGGATCCGGTTTCTTATCAGATGATGTTAATAAAAAAGACTGCCGGCACACGACTTCCAATCTTCGCCGACAGTCTGAATCACAGTCAAATTAATAAACGTATAACTATGATGATGACTAAAAAATCCAAATCAGTTCAACGGGTCGCAGCGCTTGCGCTCCCCGCAGTGGCCGCACTGGCCGTCCTCACTCTCACTCAACCGGTTGTAGCCAATGTGCTCGACACCATGTCGTCCACCGCCATAGCCGACAGCGAGAAACAGGACTACAAAGATACCTATTCTAAAGAAGAATTGCAAGAATTCATCTCAGAATGGAAAAATAAACTGACCGCTGACGAAAAGTCGGGCAATGCGAATAGCCCTGAGGTGGCGATTGCCGATGAAAACGCCGGCGACGCTGGCTCTGAAGACCTGGCAACAGCGGCCTCGGCTGAGACCGAAACCGAAGCGGACTCTCAGACCAAAGAGAAAGAGCAGGCGGGCAAGAGCGATTCGGCAAAAGGTGATTATGTCGTATTCGTGAATGGAAAGGAGTTTACCGGACATCTTTCGGACATTGACAACTCTACCATCGTTCGGATGGACATAGACAAGAGCGATCCGAAATATCCGAACGGTAAGATTATGATTACCACGGGTAAGAAAGACCAGGCGATGACAAATCAGGATATCAAACCTGCAGTGGCAGTGGAGAGGCTTGCCGAATTTGAGGGAGGACAGACTGCCCTCATGTCTTTCCTCGGCAACACCGTACGCTGGCCGGCGAATGCGGAGGCTCCTAACGGGACAATTCGCGCAATCGTCCAGTTTACAATCAATGCGGACGGCACTGTTTCGGACGCCCGGGTCATGAGACCGACTTCGGAAGCCTTTGACGCCGAAGCTATCCGCGTTGTGAATGCGACAAGCGGCAAATGGACTCCGGCGGAAAGTGACGGCAAAAAGGTGGCGAGCAAATTCACCCTTCCGATCACCTTCAAGCAACAGAGCACTCCTTCGGAGAAATAAGAAATAAACAAGCAGAGAAGCTGACTATGCTCCCACACATAGTCAGCTTTTCTGTTTTCTTATACCCCGTTTCCATAATCGGGCGCAAAATTATCAAAAGATTTTCATTTGCGTAAAATAACAATCTTTTTTGTTTTTACAACCAATGTTCCGCCCGAAAAGAAGGTCAGAAATCGAAAAGGAGGCTGAGGGTAACGTTCCAACCGTTACACAGCAGACGCGCATCGGGAGCGCCATCGAGATGGTTCATCGCATTGGTCAAACCAAAACGATATCCTCCGGAGATTTCAATAAAATTAACGATGTCGAAGCCCACGCCCACATCCCAACCGGCCTGTACCGGAAAAGTCTGCATTGAACTGCAACGGTTTCCGTCGAGGTGAAACATGACAGCCGGACCGGTGTATATCATTGGAGCCGCAAGGTCATTGAAAGCCGACAACCAGAATTTATATTTGACATGCAGGGGTATTTCAAAATAATTGCGGCCATTATTGAGTACGTTTCCCCCGGAGTCTCGGAGGCGCAAGTTATAACGGTTGTACATAGCTGACGCCTCGGCGGCCCAACCCGTGGTCTCCCACTGATATTCCAGAGTCAGACCTCCGCGGAAACCGCCCTTGTTGACTACGTCGAATCCGGCGGGATGGCTCAGTTGACCGTCGGCTATCGAGGCTCCAAACTTAAAGCCATAACGGAGTCTCGCATGGCAGTTTGCGATGCCGGTCACGGACAGAATTAGCAAAAGGAATATTTTCAGTTTATTCATTTGATTCAAATTTCATCTTCAAATTTAAGAAAAATCCGGCATAAAATTACTAATTTTGCAAAAATTAACGACAATTATGAACATCAAAACTATTCTACTTACCCTTGTTGCATTTTCTACCCTACCGCTCAGCGCCGGGCAACTCCCCTCTGATTCAACAAATCAAAGCAAGCGGACTCTGAAGGTGACGCCGATAGGTCGACTCCATGTGGATGGTGCCGTTTATCTTCCGGACCACAACGGATTCAAATCCGGCGTCGCGATACCGGAAGTCAGAGCCGGAGTGAAAGCCAACTACGGCAACTGGATGGCCCGCATCGAGGTGGGATTGGCCTACGGCAAGGTGGCTATGAAAGACGTATATGTCCAAAATGATTTCACCAAGAACGATTACTTCCGCGTCGGATATTTCATTCCACAATTCGGGATCCGTGGAGCTGCCTCAGCTTCGCTGAAACCCGCCATGACGCCCCAGATTTCTGAAAGTTTCTTCCGTACCATGGTGCGTAAGATTGGTGTCGGATACGCCCGTAATACTGCTGATTATAACATAAGTGCTGCCGCATTTGTAGGAGGTCGCTCTATGACAATAACTTCTACAGAGCAAGGGAAAGTCAGCGTCGGAGGCGCCGTGCGCGGGGTTTGGCACCCCCTCACAGCTCCCGGGGAGATTGTGCAGGTTGGTGTTTCGGCCGCATATGAGACAGCGTCGCACAACCGGGTGATGGATGGTGACGGAGAGGAAGAAGTATCACCCGGCTACCGGACCTTTTCCGCCAAATTCCCTACCGGCGTAAGCAGTGTCTCGATGCTCGAATCCAATGTTGACGATGCCATCGGCGAATGGAAGATTTCGCCCGAATTGGTCCTGTCGAAAGGACGCCTAGCATTGGAATCTCAATACTATTATATGAATGTTCAGCGCCACCACGGCCTTCACAACTATCACGCCACGGGTGCGTACGGCATGTTGCGCGGTCTCGTAATGGGAGACAGCCAATATTCTTACTCACAGGCCGACGGAGCTTTGGCTCTACCCAAGCCCAAGACCTTGGAGCTCGTGGCCGGTTACAACTATGTAAATGCCGACACACGCAACGCAGGAATACTCGGCGGTATAAGCAACGACTGGTTCCTCTGTTGCAATTACTACATTAACAAATATATGCTTGCGCGTCTCCGATATTCATACACCACTGTCCGAAACAGTCCGGTTCAGGAAGACTGCGGGGTCAATATCATTCAGGCTCGTCTACAGTTTGTGTTCTGAAAGCAACAATTCACTTCGCCACATATATCAGCGCGTCCCGGTCCATTAAGGCCGCGTTTCATAAAATTTGTACCCCCAGGGGTCGCAGGCTTGAGGCGATTTTTGCGTTTGGCTGTAAGGAGCAACCTTTCGGTTGAGACTGAAAGCCAAGCGCAAAAAGCGCCCAAGCCTGCGAGACAGAGGTAACTTTTTCGTTTGTCTTTACAGTAGTCTGAAATTTGATAATCTTTAGTTGCGTTCTGTTCATGTTGCGCTACTGCTGAATTAAACCTGACATTTTATTTCTCCGGCTTGCTGTTGGAGGGGACTGTCATGTCCATACGAAACCACGTGGACTCTAATAAACAGAAGATGGTGTAAAAGTTACCGCAGTCCGGTTTTGAGCGGCGCTTTTCGCCAAGTCTCGTCGGTCACGTGGCCCGCCACGCTCCCTCCTCAACTTGCGAAAATCGCTCGCTCAAAACCGCCCCTGGGGGTACAAATTTTATGAAACGCGGCCTTAAGGCCGGGATGCAACGTTTATATATGATAACTACATCAGGAGAAAAGATAACTGCATCAGGAGACGAAATCTTTCAATTCAGCAAAGGAATCTATGACAAAGGTGGCTCCGGATTCGACCAACGCCTCGCGGTCGGAATTGCCATATGTCACGCCGACCGTCTTGCATCCGGCACCGGCACCCATCGCTATATCAACCGGCATATCACCGACTACAATCGTTTCCTCTGGCGATTTTTTCACCCGGTCAAGAGTTACGAGGACAGGCTCCGGGTCAGGTTTTGCCTTCCTGACGCTGTCGGCTCCCAACATCAGTGAAAAATAACCCTCGATGCCATTCTCAGTGCAGAACTCTACAAGCGAATCATAAGAACGCGACGAGGCTATAGTCATCTCGATGCCAGACTTCGCAAGAGCGGCGAGAGTATCCTTGACACCGGTATAAAGTTTCGGGGCAAGTTTTTTCTTGTTCTCGTTGAAAATTCGTCTGTAAGTCGTCACGCAACGCTCAAGAAGTTGATCATCGGAGTTTGGATAAAGCTGGCGGAAACCCTCCTTGAGAGGTAGCCCAATTGTAGCTTGACATGCCGCATCTGTGCGGGAATCCAGATTCAACTCACCTATAGTGGCCTGATATGTCTTGATGATGGTTGCCGTAGTGTCGGCCAAAGTGCCGTCAAAGTCGAATATTATAAGTTTTGTATTCATGTTCTTTTGATATTACAAAGATTTTGATTTTGAGAAATCTATGTCGGCATGAGCTACATAGGCTATGCGGTCGGAATCAGTAATCGGACGCACTTCCCGGCAAGGGTTTCCGACAGCCAGCATGCCGGGCGCAATCGATTTGGTAACAACACTTCCTGCGCCGATTACGGCCCCCACGCCTATCGTAACTCCCGGCAGAACTGTGACGTTGGATGCGAGCCAGGCGTTGTCGTAAATCTCAATAGAACGGGCGCGCATCACACCTTCGGCACGCTGACCCGCATCAAGAGCATGGGTTATGGTAGTGAGCGTACAGTTCGGTCCAATCATAACATTACGGCCAATCCGGACAGGTGCCTCATCGAGAATAGCCAAATTAAAATTGCCGATGAAATTCTCACCGATGTGGATATTGAATCCGAAATCGCAACGAAAAGGACTGTGTATCACAAACCTTTCGCCCGTCGAGCCGAGCAGATTTCGGAATAATTCCATACGTTTCTCGCGTAAGCTTGGAGGCGTGCCGTTGATTTCAAAACACTTGTCGGCACATTCCTGCAACATCGTCCCAACCTCGGGAACATCCCGGGCTCCGCCATATAGCCATTGTTCCGACTCCAGTAATTCTAAAATTTTCATCCTTGGTCAGTTTTACTGCAAATTTAACGCTTTTATTCTTGACTGCCAATTACGGGGAGGTAAATGTAAGGCTCTGGCCTCAGATCCCACAAACCAATGGGGAGAGAAATGCGTTGATTAAATAAAGCAACGCGTTGTTGCAACCAGACTATCATCAATGCCGGTGGCCAGCAGCACGTATTGGAATGAAGTTCACGGCTTCAAGGCCGAAGACGTTGAAAATGATGCCGAAGGATTGCAGACCATGCGGAACCTCGGTCGCAATATGGCGTTTCTGATCAAAGCGATATCTGCCTCCAAAGCACAAAGTGGCCTTCCCGAACAGGAACGGACATACTTCACCAGTTTCCTTGATGGATTTACGGGTCACACGGAAGGCTAAACATTTTTATATATGGAATTAACTGAAAAACTTACCGATCAAATCTCTGGAAACAAAGCCTATGAGAACATCCTGACCAGAGTCAGTGTGCGCAGGTATCTGGACAAACCGGTTTCAGATGAACTAATTACTGCGATTCTGCACGCAGCGATGGCTGCCCCATCGGGTGTCAACCGCCAACCCTGGGAATTTGTAGTTGTTGATGACAGCGCAAAGCTCAAGAAACTGGCCGAAGCGTTGCCATATGCAAAAATGACAGCCGAAGCACCATTGGCAATTGTCGTCTGTGGCAATCGGAGCAGATTTCTTGACGGCGTAGATGATAACCTCTGGGAGCAGGACCTTTCGGCTTCATCGGAAAATATCCTACTGGCCGCTCATGCCCTCGGCTTAGGGGGTGTATGGACCTGTCTTTACCCTCATCCGGACCGTATGGATGCAGTCGGAAAGATTCTTGAGCTGACGGAAGAATATGTGCCGTTCAACGTTATTCCCATAGGTTACCCGATGAGCGACCACAGGCCCATGGACAAGTGGCATCCCGAGAGAGTACATTTCAACGGAATTTCCTGATATAAAAACAAGATAACAGATGAAGAACTTCAAACCGGAAGCATGGATACTCCCGCAACCGGTGCTGATAATCGGCACGTACAATGCCGATATGACAAACAATGCTAAATAATGACAAATAAAAGGCGTTTGGTTAGTCCCAACCGGACCGCGAAATCCTTGTAACTGACTGATACAAAACAAAAAAGCCACCCGTCTGGGTGGCTTGTCAGTAGCCGATCCGGGACTCGAACCCGAGTCTCCACCGTGAGAGGGTGGCGTGCTAACCGCTACACTAATCGACCGGTTTTGAACTCTTTGTCAGTGTTCTCTTGCTTGAGGGCCTCGTTGTTTCCCTTTTGCTCTGCAAAGTTAGTACTTTTTTCTGAGTCCACCAAATTTTGCACGCATTTTTTTGAAATTTTTCTTCATTTTTGTTGAAAACGGCCTTTTTTCACCCGATTTCTCCGGATATCACCCCGTTTCTCACCCTCCCTTCTCGTTTTCGAGCATTTTCAGGCCGCTTTCAACCTCTGATGTATATATTATACCGTGAACTCAAGACCATCATAAGCAGGACTGACTCCCTCGGGTAATCTGGCGGCCAGTTCGTGCTGCCGCCCGATCTCATGGTTGAAGTGCGTCAGATAGGCCTGTCGTGGCTTGACTTCATCTAAAACGGCCAATGCCTCGGCTAAGGTAAAATGCGAAAAGTGTTCACGATCACGGAGAGCATTCACGACAAGCGTATCGATTCGGTCCAGCTTCTCAATTTCAGACGGCTCGATGGTCTTGGCATCGGTGATGTAAGCAAAATCACCGATACGGAATCCAAGTATAGGCATCGACCCGTGCATGACTTCAACTGGAATTATTTTCACGCCATTGATATAGAAGGGCGTCTTTCCAATCTGTTTCAGGTCGAAGGTCGGCACACCGGGATATGGATGTTCTTTGAAACAATAGTCGTAATGGTTTCGCAAATCACCCGCGGCACGGTCATTGGCATATAACGGCAGATCTCCTTCGGCACAGAACGGCCTGAGGTCATCAATTCCTCCGACGTGGTCGTAGTGTGCATGCGTCACCAGCACTGCATCAATATGATGCAACCCGGCTTCGAGAGCCTGCATACGAAAATCAGGCGAAGGGTCTATCAACAGTGTCAAACCCATTGTCCGGACGAGCGCGGAACATCTCATGCGCTTATCCTTAATATAAGGAGAAGTGCAGACATGGCACTCACACCCGATTTCAGGAATTCCCTTGGATGTGCCGGTGCCCAATATACGGACATGGACACGGGTGTCGATGTAATTTACTTCGGGATTCAAGTCGACGAGGTACTTATCGCGTACAGCCTTACGTACCTGCTCGGCCAATGAACAGACGTCAGCCGCCGTTGCGTTCCCGTCATTGACTATGACGAGCGGCTGCTTGTCGTACACGCGGGCTCCCCCTACGCGGCGACCTTTCATGCCCGCATGGTCTATCAGCCAGGCAGCCGAAAGTTTCGTATGGTGCTCCCCTACCGGATGCCCGGTCAATTCATAACCGGTCAAAGCCTTGATTTCAGATATCCGGCCATTATGCACCACCGGGTTCTTGAAGAAACTTCCCGCGCTTCCGATAATGGCGGGGTCGGGCAATTTCGAATCTCGTATCTTTACTACCTCACAGGCTACTTCTTCAATTGATGGAATGTGTCCAATTCGCTCTGCAAGTTCCTTCAGCGGACCGTATGTCAATGTCTTCGCGACTCCATCCGGATCAAGCCGGAACGAGACCCTCAGAACGATATAGCGGCCTTTGCCTTCATGCTTGAAGAAGCTGTCTCGGTATCCGAACTTACATTCCTCGGCCGTGAATCGGCAGGTCTTCAGTGTAAAGAGGTCCAGACATTCGACGGCATGGATTCTGTCACCGGCCTCCACACCGTAAGCGCCGACATTCTGCACGGGCGAAGCACCGACGTCACCGGGAATACCGGCGAGGTTTTCGACGCCGGCAAGATTCTGGCCTAAGGTCCAGTTTACAAAATCCGTCCAGTTTTCGCCTGCACCGGCTATAGCATATGCGGTTGTGTCATTCTTGTCATAGCGCTTGATTCCCTTGATTCGCGAGTGTAACACGAGGCCGTCAAATCGGTCAACAAACAGGAGATTGCTGCCTCCGCCGATATTGAGTATAGGCAGTCCCTGTATGCGTTCGTCACGCAGTATCTTTAACAGTTCCTTTTCAGAGCCATATTCGGCAAAATACCGTGCAATTGCCGACACTCCGAAAGTCGTCAGGCCGGATATATCTTTATTTTCCTCTATAGTAATCATAATTAATGTTATTTGCGGAATCCAACAAGCAGACCATCCTTGAACTGCAGATAGGTTCCATCGTTATAGCTCCAGACGTCGACGAGGTAATCCCAATTGTGTCCGGAATCCGTTTCCGAAGGACTACCGAGCGCGAGACGACATTCATCTTTGGTCATACCCAAGGCCACTTTGCCGTCACATATCAATGTCCAGAACTCATCAGTAATGGCCGGATACCGGAGTTTGGGGTCGGTCAGAGAGAAAAGAGTCGGGAAAGTACGACTTTCGGCACCGATTCCGGTTCGCGAGGTGATATTGACAAGCATCGAAGCCTTCCGACCACCGGCGTCTGTAAACATCACCCTGAGCGGAAAGAGCATTGTGCCCGAGACGACCCCGGAAACTTGTACGGGGACATATTTCTTTCCATCAATGGAATTTCCGTCAGCGTCATACCATAGCCGCGAAAGTGTCCAAAGGGTACGCCCCTTCATCAACTTGTCAGCTTCGTTAACCAGATCGACATCGATCATCATCGGAATATCGAGAGCGGTGAGCAATTTTGCATCATCAAGACTTCGCCCGGTATCGTATCTGAAAGTATCGGTGGAGTCACTGAACTCGATAATGGCAACGGAGGTGCCTCCCGGGGTGTTCCGAACAGACGTGCCAGCATACTTGACCAGACGGCCCTCAATAGCGGCCACCTCCGGATCGGCAGAAATCGAGGAGGGCATTTCGAGAATGACCGCAGCCTTATTGTCGGCAATCAGAAAAGGTTTGCCGAGCCTCCATTCCGACAAGGGTTCCGACCTTAGAGAATCAATAAACAGTTGCTCCTCGCCCGGACGCGTCACACGCTTGTCCGACCGAGACATTTTTATAGCTCTTGTACTCTCGATGCCGGTGTTGCAGGCATTGAAAAGAGGGCCACAAAGGGCCATCAGTAGCATAAAACAATATGAAAATGCGGTTTTCCTCATAATTTTGCACAAAATTAATCATTTTTTTCGTGAAAACTTGGTAAATTCAAAAATAATGTCTAACTTTGCACTCGCAAAACGGAAACGGCGGGATAGCTCAGTTGGTTAGAGCGTCGGATTCATAACCCGGAGGTCTCGAGTTCAATTCTCGATCCCGCTACCAGAGAGGTTGCTTCAGGAAACTGGAGTGACCTCTTTTCCATTATACAGCAACCGGGTGAGCGCTCAATTCTCGGACCGGGGTCCCGATACAAAAAAGACAGGGTGCATCCGTAGATACACCCTGAAATTTTCGCGATTGACTGGCTCTGATTACTCAGCAGCCTCTTCAGCGGGAGCCTCAGCAGTCTCAGCTTCGAGAGCAGCCTTAGCGGCAGCCTCCTCGGCAGCGAGTTTCTCTGCTTTCTTCTTAGCCACTGATTCGCCTTTGAGGCGGTTCTTCTCAGCCTCAGCCTCGAAACGAGCCTTAGCGTCGGCGGCAGCAGCCTCGTCCGATTTAGCCTTGGCAGCGTCAGCGACTTTCTGACGGTCAGCCTTCCAGGCATCGAAGCGGCGCTTTGCCTCCTCCTCAGTGAACGCACCCTTCTTGACGCCGCCACGGAGATGCTTCATCAGCATCACACCCTCCTTAGAGAGGATAGAGCGAACTGTGTCGGTGGGCTGTGCACCCGTTTCTACCCAATACAAAGCACGGTCGAAGTCTAAAGTTATTGTAGCAGGATTAGTGTTCGGATTATAAGAACCTATCCTTTCAATAAATCTACCATCTCGTGGTGCCCTGCTATCGGCGACTACAATAGGATAAAACGCGTAGTTCTTGCGACCATGACGCTGTAATCTAATTTTTGTTGCCATAAACTTGCCGGTTTATTGATTATTGGTTTTTGTTTGTCGGTCGGCGCTCTCTATGCGCTTTCCGGGTGCAAAGTTAATTCTATTTTTGTGAACAAACAAAGTTTTTTCATTTTTTATTAGTAATTTTGCACTAAATTAGTAAAAAGATGGCCGAAAATATGCTTTTGTCCCGTTTGGAGGGACTTGATTCACGTTTTGAAGAAGTTTCGACACTCATCACAGACCCCTCGGTGATTGCCGACCAGCCGCGCTATGTCCGGCTCACCAAGGAATATCATGACCTGGAGGAAATCCTCAAGGTCAAGAAGGATTATGAGAATACCCTCACCTCGCTTGAGGAGTCCAAGCAGATGCTTGCCGAAGAAACCGACGAGGAGATGCGCGCACTTGCCCGCGAGGAAATCGAGTCGTGCTCGGCACACATCCCGGAATTGGAGGAAAAAATCAAGATACTTCTTATTCCCGCCGACCCGGATGATTCCAAGAATGCAGTTCTCGAGATTCGTGGAGGCACCGGAGGCGATGAAGCAGCCCTGTTCGCGGGCGACTTGTTCCGCATGTATCAGAAATTCGCTGAGCGCAAGGGCTGGCAACTTGCTGTATCATCGGTAACCGAAGGTGCTGCGGGCGGTTTCAAGGAGATTGTCTGCACATTGACCGGCGACAACGTGTACGGCACGATGAAATATGAGAGCGGTGTGCACCGCGTGCAGCGTGTGCCGGCCACCGAGACCCAGGGGCGTGTCCACACTTCGGCCGCTACAGTAGCCGTTCTGCCGGAGGCCGAAGAATTCGACGTCGAAATTCACGAAGGAGAAATCAAGTGGGACACTTTCCGTTCGGGAGGTGCCGGCGGCCAGAATGTAAACAAGGTAGAGTCCGGTGTCCGTCTGCGTTACAATTGGAAGAATCCAAACACCGGCCAGGTCGAGGAGATTCTGATTGAATGTACCGAAACCCGCGACCAGCCCAAGAATAAGGAACGTGCCCTGTCGCGTCTGCGTACCTTCATTTATGATAAGGAACACCAGAAATATATGGATGACATCGCGTCACGCCGAAAGACCATGGTAAGCACCGGTGACCGTTCAGCAAAAATCAGGACATATAACTTTCCACAGGGCCGTATAACCGACCACCGCATCAATTACACGGTATATAACCTCGCTGCTTTCATGGACGGTGACATCCAGGAGTGCATCGACCGCCTGATTGTTGCTGAAAATGCCGAAAAACTGAAGGAGGCGGAGTTATAGAGTCCGTTTCATAAAAATTTTGGCTCTGGGGGTCGCACCCATATCGTCTCAAGGATGCGACCCCTGGGGGTACAAATTTTATGAAACGCGGCCATAATGTTCAAATATCATAAACCTATATACGCGGATAAACGTTTTAAGGTCAAAGCCACTCAGGTGCTTTGACCTTAATGTTTACCCACAGGCAGGCACAGGCTTGTATAATTACTAATTATCAATTTCTAATTATCAAATTATTATGAAAACATTATCAATCATCGCTTACATCATAGGTTCCGGCTTGCTGATAGCTTCTTGCTTTACTACAGGTATTACCCTGACGTGGATTCTCGGCGGTTGCGCCGTCCTGTTTCTTGTTTTGGGTTGCGTGTTCCAGTTCAACACTCACAATCACAAGGCCGTTCACCATCTGCATTAGGCCGTGAACCACCGTCGCCCACAGAACAGTTGTTACCGAACAGACTCTCGGCTTGCCGCAGAGTATCAGGCTTACCGATATCGATGAGATTGAGACTGTCCAGTTCTATCTCACCGATATCATATTTATTTGTGCTTGACAATAGGAAATCCATAATGGGGAAAGTATCGGTACCTCTTTGGACGGCAAACTCACCTAAGGCACTAATCATAGACGGATCCATGACGTATATGCCGCTGAAGGCACGCTCGTGCATATCCTTGTGAGGCTCGAAACCGGCGGGACGGTATTCCCCGGTCGACAGATTATGCCAACCGTGAAGTGACTCACGGTCATCAAATACGAGCTTGCGCGTGGATTCCCTCGGGCTCGTCACAAGCGAGATGTCACGGCCGGAACGAAGATGCTCGGCCATAATTTCAGCCAGAGGAGCATCACTCAGGATATCGACATTATGGACGATAAAGGGACATTTGTCGCGACCAAGAATCGGACCGGCCTTAAGTATGCCTCCCCCGGTGTCACTCAGTCGCTCGCTCTCATCACTGATATGAACTGTAACCCCAAAATCTTTTGAGTCGAGAAAGTCTCTGATTTGATCTGCAAAGTGGTGCACGTTTACCGTAATGTCATCGAAACCTTCCTGTCTCAACCGCCCTATGACTCGTTCGAGCATCGGAACGCCACCGACAGGCACAAGCGCCTTCGGATGTTTCTCTGTCCATGGTTTCAGTCTCGTCCCTAATCCTGCCGCCAAAACAAACGCCTTCATATCAATTGTTTTTATCGTTATAAATAGTAAGGATATTCTGCTCGCGGTGACAAAGTTCGACGATAGCCGCCGGATACTTTTCGGCAAGCCGTTCCGCCATCGCCTGCGCACTGTATACCGAGCGATGCCGTCCGCCTGTACAACCGAAGCCTATCTGCAGAGATTTGAATCCACGGCGCAGATAACACTCAACAGATGGCGAGACGATATCAACAGCCTTGTCCACAAACAAATCTATCTCACCACATTCTTTAAGGAAATCGATAACCGGTTGATCGAGACCGGTCAGCGGCTTATACTCTGCGTAACGACCGGGATTATGCATCCCACGGCAATCGAACATAAAACCGCCGCCGTTGCCGCTCAGATCCTCGGGATATCCCCGCTTATATGAGAAACTGAATACCTTTATACGGAGTCGGTCATCATTGACGGGCGCAAATCGTCGGTCGGCCACCAGCCAGCTGCAAACACGCCTCAACTCAGGATAACGGTCGAGATTACCTTCTTCAATCAGCTGCGAAAGGTTGGTAAGAGCCGCCGGGATACTCTCGATGAAGTGGGCGCGTTTCTGAATCAAACCTCTGTAACCGTACGCTCCGAGCACCTGAAGAGTCCTGAACAAGGCGAACAGTCCGACACGACTCATTATCTCGTCCTTATCGACACCAGTCAATCTCGAAAATTCAGAAGCATATGCTTCCATCATGCTCATACGGAACGAATTGGCAAATCCGGCTTTAGCCTGCCACAGGAATGATACCGCATCATACAGACAGGGACCTTTGCGTCCTCCTTGGAAATCGATGAAATAAGGCTCGGGAGTTGCGGAATCACCCGACACCATTATGACATTGCGGCTCTGACAATCACGCATCATAAAACCGTAAAGTGAATCCGGAAGGTCGGTCAATTCCTTGGCAAGAGCCTCAAAATCATCCTCGAGCAACGACTCATCAAAAGGTGCGTTAGCACTTTTGACAAACTCATACTTGAAGTAATTCAGGTCCCACATTACCTGACGCCGATTGAAGGGCGGGTAGGCAACCAGATTTTTCCAGTTCGACTCCGGGACCGTCTGCAGTCTGACCAATTCACGCAATGCGGCCTCGACGGCTCCCCCGCAGTTCCCGCCCGGCAACATGCCAAACAATGAATTGTCACCAAGATCTTCCACTAAATAATGAGAAAAATCAGAGGAATGTGCCAGCGCCAGCGGAACATTCACATCAGCCGCACGGAAAGCACGCGACAATTCCACGAAAGCTCGGGCATCGCTCAGATTGTCGGCATCCACACCGAGCACAGAGCCACCGTCGGGTAGCCGCAAACGGTAATAACGCCGGTCACCACCGGCTTGAGCGAGCGCCTCGGCACCTAAAGGACGGACGCCAAACTCACGCTCGCACAACTCGCCAAATTTATCAATCAACTCACCCATTCGAGTAAAATCTATATATTAAATTGCAAAATTAATTGAAAAAAATATTAAAACCGCAGGTACCGGTCATAAATCCAATTATTTTTATTAATTTTGCACATAACTGTGTGGCGATGTGCCCTGCCCTTGTCCGGAGTCCGGGAAAGAGCGGGCACAACCCTTCCTCACGGGTCGGCCACTGAAATGATGGAATAAACCCTAATAATATAGACTAAAGCAATGGCTAAAATCGAAAATTACAATTTCAAAGACAAGAAAGCCATCGTACGAGTAGACTTCAACGTGCCTCTCGACGAGAACGGCAACATCACCGACGACACCCGTATCCGCGGTGCTCTCCCCACCCTCAAGAAAATTCTCGAGGACGGCGGCGCCTTATTCTCATGTCACACATGGGCAAACCCAAAGGCAAGGTTAACGAGAAGCTCAGCCTCCTCCAGATCCGCGACGCTGTTGCCAAGGCTCTCGGCCGAGACGTGAAATTCGCTCCCGACTGCGCCAAAGCTCAGGAAGCTGCCAAGGAACTCAAGCCCGGCGAGGTGCTTCTGCTCGAGAACCTCCGCTTCTACCCCGAGGAAGAAGGCAAACCCGTAGGCATCGACAAGAACGACCCCGGTTACGACGAGGCCAAGAAGCAGATGAAAGAGAGCCAGAAAGAGTTCGCCAAGACTCTCGCAAGCTACGCCGACGTTTACGTAAACGACGCATTCGGCACAGCTCACCGCCGTCACGCTTCGACAGCAGTCATCGCCGACTACTTCGACAAAGACGACAAGATGCTCGGCTTCCTCATGGAGAAAGAGGTCAAGGCCGTCGACAATATCCTCAAAGACATCAAGCGTCCCTTCACCGCCATCATGGGTGGCTCGAAAGTATCGACCAAGATCGGCATCATCGAGAACCTCATGGACAAGGTTGACAACCTCATCCTCTGCGGCGGCATGACCTACACCTTCGCCAAGGCTCGCGGCGGCAAGATCGGCGACTCTATCGTTGAGAACGACAAGCTCGACCTCGCGCTCCACATCATCGAGCTCGCAAAAGAGAAAGGTGTAAACCTCGTGCTCGGCACAGACTGCATCGCCGGAAACAAATTCTCGAATGATGCTGACCAGAAGGTTTGCTCAGTAATGGACATTCCCGAAGGCTGGGAAGGCATGGATGCAGGTCCCGACTCCGTCATCGCATTCAGAAACGCAATCCTCCCCGCAAAGACCATCCTCTGGAACGGTCCTGCCGGCGTGTTTGAGTTCGACAACTTCGCCAAAGGTTCACGCGCTATCGCCGAGGCCATCGTCGAAGCCACCAAGAACGGCGCATTCTCGCTCGTAGGCGGCGGTGACTCCGTGGCATGCGTCAACAAATTCGGCCTGGCCGACAGCGTAAGCTACGTATCGACCGGTGGCGGCGCACTGCTCGAGGCCATCGAAGGCAAGACACTTCCCGGCGTTGCCGCAGTAGAAGACTAATAAAAAATCTCAGGACATCCCGGGGGACGGCGCGTGCGCCGTCCCCCTTTTTTTATCACAGAAATCAGTAGGACGGTACAGGGCGCCGGCACATCGATTATAAAAGAATGACACTTGGTTGGCCATGTTCGTATATCAAAAGCGGGGAAAAATTCGTTAGTAATGTACAAGCTTTTCGAGCTGAGAACCTAACAAAAATATGTTATAAAACATGTTTTTGAGGCTAATTTTAGCAAATAATACAAAATTTGCGGTCAAGTTGCTTAAATTTTTCGAAAGTCCTATTGATTTTATGGAAAAATATAGTAATTTTGCAGTTAAGAAAAGCGAAAGCCACCGTCCAACCCGGTGAAAACGCGTGTAGACGTAACCTGACAGACATCATGAAGGCTCAGAGAAACCAGGGGAATCTGAGACACGTCCACCCAAAACACGAATGTATGCACCGAACGTATACGCATGCGTATGCCGGAGGTGCCAAAAGAGATAGAAATCAACAAAAAACAAACAAAACCAAACAACAAAAAACAAAATCAGTAAGATTATGGAATCTCAGAAACCTATGGCTCCCAAGCCTTCTGCAGCTCCCGCAACACAGGTTGCTGCCAAAATCAAGAAAGAGGAAAAGATCAGCAACATCCGCGGAATCAAGAACGCGTTTATCGTGATCCTCTGCTGCTGCGCCGCTGCAATCTGCATCTTCCTTTTCCTGATGGGTGCGCCCGGCAACTTCGAAGGTGGTACTACAGACGGACATCCCCTTAACCTCGCAGGTACAGTTTACAAAGGCGGTTTCATCGTGCCTATCCTGATGACACTTCTTCTCACCGTTATCGTTCTCTCCATCGAGCGTTGGATCGCCCTCAGCTCTGCAACGGCAAAGGCAACACTACCAAGTTTGTCGCTGACATCAAGGCTGACCTCGCAGCCAACAACATCGACGCAGCCATGCAGCGTTGCAAAACGCAGAAAGGTTCTGTAGCATCTGTAGTTTACAACACTCTCGTTAGTACAAAGAGATGGACGCCAACACCACTCTCAGCAAAGAGCAGAAACTCACTACTCTCCGCAACGAGGTTGAAGAGGCTACCGCACTCGAGATGCCTGCTCTTTCACAGAACCTCCCCATCGTGGCAACCCTCACAACTCTCGGTACTCTCGTCGGTCTTCTCGGTACTGTTATGGGTATGATCAAATCATTCCAGGCTCTTGCTTCTTCAGGTTCTCCTGACTCAACCGAGCTCTCAACCGGTATCTCTGAGGCACTTGTGAACACCGCCTTCGGTATCGCAACCGGTGCATTCGCTGTAATCTCTTACAACTTCTTCACCAACAAGATCGACAACCTCTCCTACGCTATCGACGAAATCGGTTTCTCAATCGTTGCAACTTTCGCAGCTACTCACAAGTAATTGGAGATTCACAAATCACATCAACAACCGATAAAAGTTAATAGCTAATATGGGAAGAGTAAAAATAGCAAGAAAGAGCACATTCATCGACATGACCGCGATGAGTGACGTGACCGTGCTTCTGCTTACCTTCTTCATGTTGACTTCAACCTTCCTCTCGAAAGAACCCGCCACCGTAATCACCCCGCCTTCGGTATCAACCGAAAAGGTGCAGGAGACCAACGTGGTTCAGGTGCTTGTCAATCCGGAAGGCAAAATCTGGCTTACGATGAACAACGACACTTCAGCCAACTGGAGTAACGACAAAATGCGCGTCGCTGTTCTCGAGAAAGTAGCCGAGATTTACAACGAAACACATAAGAGCAAGCCTGTAAAATTTACAGACAAGCAGAAGTACACATTCAGCAAATTGGGTAGCTTCGGTGTGCCCTTGGCCAAGATGGGCGAATATCTCGACCTGATTGACCAGCCCGAAGGACAGACCAAGATGGACAAATGGCTCGAAGGCGATGGTGACCCCAACCACCCCACCGGTATTCCAATCTCTTGGAACAACAACGAGCAGGCTCCCAATGAGTTCCAGATGTGGATGAAAGCCATGCGCCAGAGCAGCAACGAAAACCTGACCCAGGCAATCAAGGATGGTACAGGTGTCGCAATCAAGGCCGACCAGAACACTTCGTTCGACGTCGTTCACATGGTGATGGACAACCTCCAGACTATCCACATGAATAAATTTACATTTTTGACCGCTCTGAAAGGAGCAGAAGAATAAAGAAATGGCAGAAGTTCAACAAAATACTGGTGGCAACGGAAAGAAAGGCCACCAGAAAAAAATGCAGATCCGCGTGGATTTCACGCCGATGGTCGACATGAACATGTTGCTTATCACATTCTTCATGCTCTGTACGACTATGATCAAATCTCAGACACTGACCATCGCACTTCCCTCGAACGAGAAGGTGCAGAACGAAGAGAACATGTCGCAGGCTTCTGAAGATGATGCCGTGACTATCATTCTCGACGCTAAGCGCAAAACCGGTTCGATGGAGGTCGACACTGTCAACGGTAAGGTGGTTCCGGTAGTTTACTACTACTTTGGCAAGCCCGGCGGCAAGGAAGGTCTCGGTGACACTCCCGCCTCGATCTCAGCCAACAACAACCTCCAGGTCTCTGAATTCCTTGCTAACGATGAGAAATCGGGTAAAGCACGCGGTATCCGCGAAATTATCCAGCAGCGTAACAAGGATGTCCTCACCAAAATCAACGAACTGAAGAAAAAATACGCAGACGGTGGTTTTGGTAGCCTCGAAACTAAGGAAGGCCGCGAGCAAGCTCAGGCCAAATATGACGAGGAAGCGTCTAAAGTCAGAAAAGATGAAAATCTGAAGAAACCGGTCATCATCATCAAGTCGACTCCCCAGGCTTCATTCGGTAGTCTCGTGTCAGTCCTCGACGAGATGCAGATCAACTCGATTTCGAAATATCAGATTGACAATATGACTAAGGCCGATTCGGTTATGGTGATTGACTATCAGAACCGTCATCATTAATGTTGGATTTATTAACTTTTAAAGCAAAGCATCAAAATGGCTAAAAGAAATGTAGATCTGACATCGCCCGAATGGCGCGACCTTATATTTGCAGATAAGAATAAAGAATTCGGTGCATACCAGCTTCGTAAAGCGAGCGACAAGCGTCACAACATGGCGTTCCTGTACATGATCGTCGGTCTCGTAGTCATCGTACTCCTCGTACTCGGATATAGCAAGTATGCAGACTACCGTGAGCAACAGAAAGCTCTTGAACTTCAGGAACAGCGTGAAAAGATGATGGCAGCTGCCATCGAACAGGCTGAGGAGGAAACTCCCGAAGAAGAACCCGAAGAGCAGAAGTTCGAACAGCCCGAAATCGAAGTTCCCCAGGAAGTTCTCGCTACTGTCCAGGTGACACAGATTGCCATCGTCGAGGCCAACAAGGTTAAGAACGAGGTGATGACCATGGACGAGCAGAAAGAAGACAACACCGCACGTGGTGTCGAGAACGTTGAGGGTAGCGACGACGCAGACAAATTCCAGGCAGTTGCTGAGAAAGTTGTCGTTAAGGAACCGGAACCCGAGAAGCCTATCGAGAAACCGAAGGAGGACAACCAGATCTTCACCGCGGTTGAGCAGCAGGCAGAGTTCCCCGGCGGACAGGCAGCCCTTATGAAGTGGTTGAGCTCTAACATCCGTTATCCGGAAGCCGCTCAGCAGAACGACATCCAGGGTCGTGTGATCGTGAAGTTCGTCGTTGAGAAAGACGGTTCAATCGGTGCTGTATCGATTGTCAAGGGTGTTGACAAAGACCTCGACCGTGAGGCACAGCGCGTGGTTAAGAAGATGCCGAGATGGCAGCCCGGTAAGAACAACGGTGTAGCAGTGCGAAGCTACTTCACACTCCCCGTTACCTTCAGACTCCAGAATCAATAATTGAGATTCCTATACTTTCAGAAGAGGAGGGTCCGAATGGATCCTCCTCTTTTCATATACTATGTAAACTACATATCAGGCCTGTATTCGATTTATAGCAGAAATCGCATATCTCCAACCCCGGAGGGGTTGCATTCAGTATTAACCCCGGGTTCGACTGGAGCGAAGCGGAAGTCGTACCCGGGGTTGGAAATGTCTGTATCCTTTTTCTGGTTCGGTCAGCGCCAAGGCGCTGACCGAACCAGAAAAAGTACACAGACAGGTTTCTCCCGTGGGTAGAGTTGGTTTCGCTCCGCTCACCTTCTCTACCCACGGTTAATAACTAATGCAACCCCTCCGGGGTTGGAGACTTAGTCATAGGAATTTCACTGACAGTGTCACTGTGTATAGGTAATACGGTGATTTATTGTTCTGGATAATCTTGAATTAATAATCACTGATGATATCGATTGAGAAGGATGTTTTTAGGGTGGGTGATTTGTCAGATTCGCAAAGAATTATTAAATTTGTAGACGAAAACCCAAATTATTCTGAACATGTAGGAGCATAGGTTGTTAAAATATTAAAGAACCAAAAAGCCTCCGTTCAGAAGCCCGACGACAATTGTAATCGAGAGTTTGACCGGAGACGTCAAACAAGATTAGTTATGGAAAGGAACGAAAACAATGGGCCCCAGGCTCCCAAAGGCGCAAGACTCGCATTCGGTATTATAATGATTCTGGTCTACATCGGCGTCGGCCTGCTCTTCATCTTCAATGTGTTTAACATTGACAGCCACGCACTCAGTTGCGTCATCGGCGGTCTTCTCTGCGCCTACGGCGTCTGGAGAGGTGTTCGACTCTACAATGGCTGGGGATGATTCGAATTTCGAATTTAGAATTTAGATTTTAGAATTTAGGTTTTAAGACTTGGTTTAGATTTTAGGTTTTAGGTTTTAGTAGTATTCGAATTGATGCCTAAATCTAATATTCAAAAGTATCAAGGCTATGAAGAAATTTAAATATGCTATAATCGGACTCTCAGCCCTCGTGGGGCTGGGAGCCGTTTCGTGTGCCGAGGTGAAGCGTGGCGAATACGCGAAAGGTTCGGCAACCATTTTCTGTGACGACGGATTTAAGAATATCCTGGATGAAGAGATAGAAGTATTTGAATATTCTTATCCCGAATCCTCCATCATCCCATTCTATGTTGACGAGCAGTCTGCCATCGACACACTGTTGGCTGACGGCACCCAGGCCATTATCGTGACGCAGGAACTCACCAAGGAACAGAAGGAATATATGAAGAGCAAATTCAAACGCGTCGTTCGCTCGCACTGCATTGCCGTCGATGCCGTAGCTCTGATTACCAATAAGAATAACAATGTCACCTCGCTCACGATGGATGAAATCAGAGACATCATGAACGGCAAGACAACCAAATGGAGTCAGGTGGCCGGAAACGACACGACAACTATCAAGATTGTGTTCGACAATGCAGGCAGTTCTACAGTCAGCTTTATGCGCGACAAATTTCTGCCCGAGGGCAAAAAGATGTCCGACATACCGAATACTTACGCCCAAAAGAATAATGCCGGCGTGTTCGACATCGTGAAAAAAGACAAGAACGCCCTCGGAATAATCAGCGTCAGCTGGCTTGGCGACGACCTGAGCGATGCCAAGAAAGTGCCTGTGGACCAACGCTACGAGAACTACAAGAACGAAAACGACACAATCGCGACAAATCTGACCACAGAAGTAAACGTTCTCAAGGTAAGCAATCCCACCAAAGAGAACGACTTCAATCCGATTGCCTATAAACCCTATCAGGTTTATATCAATTCGGGCGAATATCCGTTATTTAGAAAGGTATATATGATTTCGACCGCGACAAAGAGTAATGTGCTGAACAGTTTCTATATGTTTGTCACCGGCTTTGCCGGCCAGAAAATCATTTCACTCACGGGCATACTGCCCTACAACATGTCGGCTCGTGTCGTCGAACTGAAATAGAGGGGCGGTCGAAAGAATTTAGATTTTCCCACCGATAAACCGAAGGGGGACAATTCGGTCTAACCGTATATCAACATCAAGAAAACAGATAAAAACACTAAGATATGAAATTTAAAGGAATTCTCACACTCTGTCTGGCCGGCGCGTCGTTCGGCGTCTTCGCCCAGAGCCACGTTGAAGGCGAAGAGTACTACAAGGCAGACCAGTTAACCAACGCGAAGGATCTTCTTCTGCGTAGCCTGAAAAACCCGCAGACTGACAAGTCAGTCAGCGACTACTACCTGGGCATGATTTCAATCGTGGAAGGCAAGAACTCCGAGGCCGCCAACTATTTCAGCCAGGGTGTGGCAGCGGATGCACAGAACCCCTACAACTACGTTGGCCAGGGTTATCTCAAACTCATGTCGGGCGACCTGAAAGGAGCCGAAGAGCTCTTCAAGACGGCCGACAAGAACTCGAAGAAGGATGCCGCACTCCAGATTGCAATAGCACGCGCATATGACAGTGTGGACCCTGTAAAGTATGAGAAGCAGATAACCAAGCGGGTAGAGAAAGCCCGCAAATTCCATATGGAAAGCCCCGAAATCTATGTCTTCGAGGGCGACCAGCAGCGCGAGGCCAAGAACTTCGGCAAGGCCGGTGGTATGTACGAGATGGCAGTTAACTACGACAAGAACTTCACTCCTGCGTATGTGAAATATGCCAGCCTCTTCACCGATGTCAATCCTGACTACGCAATCAAGATGCTCCAAAACCTGCTGCAAGTCAATCCCAACTCAGCCCTCGGACAGCGCGAGCTTGCAAACGCCTACTACAATAAGAAGGATTTCAAGAACGCAGCCATCCAGTATGGCAAATACGTTCAGAACCCGAGCCACTTCAAGTCTGACGAAAGCCGTTACGCAATTCTTCTGTTCTTCGGTGGTGAGTACCAGAAAGCCTACGACTATGCGACAAGCCTTCTGAAACAGGATCCTAACGACTTCGTGGCACAGCGCTACCAGTTCATGAACGCAGCCCAGATTCCCGCAATGCAGGATCAGCTGATAGGAATGGCCGATGCGCTCTACGCAGCACACAAGGCAAATCCGACAACCAAGAAGTTCGCTACAATCGACTACACACTCGTAGCCGATGAGTTCAAGAAAGCGAAACGCCTTGACGACGCAATCAGCGTTCTTCAGGAGGGTATCAAGGAAATGCCTGAGGAAGCTTCGTTCGACAAAGACCTCGCATTCATCTATCTCGATAACAACGAGATTTCAAAGAGTGCCGATCAGTTCGCCCAGTATATTTCCAAGACCACTCCGGGTTACAACGATAATCTCCAGATGGCTTCACTCGACTACTACGCAGGCATCGAGAGCAAGGATGACGCAGCCAAGTCAAGCAAATACTATGCGTCCGCCAAGGAGTATGCACAGAAGGCCAAAGAGCTTTCACCCGGCAGCTACCGTCCGGTCAAGATGCTCGGTGACATTGCAAAACAAACTGCATCTGGTGAGGCTGAAGCACTGAAGGCAGCCGCTCCGGACTATGAGGCAGCTCTCGAATTGCTCGAAAAGTCAGGCGACACCACCAAATACGCTCGCGACGCACGCGAAATGGCCGCATACCTGGCGAACTACTACGCAAAACAGGGCGACAGCGCAAAAGCAAAGCTCTACACCGATAAAGCCGAGCAATACAAATAAGCCTATATGCATTCCTCAATACTCAGTATTCGATAGCGTAACAATATTCAATTACCCCTAAGAGCGGGGCAAGCGACGAAATGCTTGCCCCGCTCTCTTATTTAGAGATAAGGGCCGTTTTTTAGACAATTGATTCCCATGTTTTGAAACACAATACTACACTTAGAGTCCGTTTCATAAAAATTTTGGCTCTGGGGGCGGCTGCTTTGCGTCAAGCCCGTCTTCTTTCTGTAGGGAGCATAGCGGGCTATGTGACCGGAAGAAAGAAGGCGGGATTGGCGTGAAGCAGCCGGTCTCAGGTAATATTTTTACAAAAGTAGACATTATTCGATGAATATGGTTAAAATCCGTTTAAAAAAGTTACCTCAGTCTCGCATCCTTGGCCGATATGGGCACTTCTCCTCCAGTCACATAGCTCGCTATGCTCCTTGCGGAGAAGCACCCATATCGTCTCAAGGATGCGACCCCCAGAGCCAAAATTTTTATGAAACGGACTCTAAAAGATAAATTTCACAAATTAGCTGTCAAATCGTGTGTGAGTTTTTGGAATCGTTAACAAATTTTTGTATTTTTGCAGTTGATTCCAAAACGGACACTCATGAGCAATACTATCAAAATCAAAAAGGGTCTGGACATTCCTCTTGAGGGGAAGGCCACAGGCGCAACATTGCCTGACACGAAGACGAACCTGTACGCAATTGTACCTGATGATTTCCTCGGCTATGTATGGAAAACAGCCGTCAAAGCCGGCGACACTGTCAGTGCCGGTTCTCCCCTGCTGTACGCGAAAGAGGACGAACGTCTCTGTCTGACATCGCCTGTATCGGGAACAGTATCTGAAATTCATCGTGGAGAACGCCGCAAGATTGAATTTGTATCTGTAGAGAGCGACGGAAAGTTCACGACACTTGATTTCGGAAAGCCGACAAAAGAAGAAGAAATACTTGAGACACTGATGCGTAGCGGCCTGTTCGCAATGATTCGTCAGCGTCCTTTCGATATAGTCCCGTTTACCAACGTGTTGCCCCGTGATATCTTCGTCACAGCATTTGATACAGCTCCGTTGGCCGGACCCGTGGTAACAAATAACAACTACGCAAATCTTGAGGCAGGTCTTAAAGTCTTGAGCGAACTTACAGACGGCAAGGTCTTCTTGGGAGTTCCCGCAGGTTCAGACATCACGAGTCGCCATGCAGAAGTTTACGAATTCGCAGGTCCTCACCCGGCAGGCAATGTCGGCACACAGATAGCTGCCATCAAGCCGGTCAACAAAGGAGAGACAGTCTGGACAATGGACGCCCGCACAGCCGCAAGAATCGGCGTTCTGCTCAACACCGGCAAGCCTGACTACGAGACTGAGGTAGCCGTGACCGGTCCGGAAATATCTGAACCTAAATTTATCAACACACGCATCGGAGCCGCGCTCTCCTCTCTGCTTTCAGGAGTTCAGTTCAAGCAAGAGGACAACGTACGTCTGATTTCAGGCAATGTCCTGACAGGCATCAAGGTAGACATCAAGACCGGCTTTCTGCGCTGGCCATACCGTCAGGTGACAGCCATCGAAGAAGGCGACCACCGCGATGAATTCATGGGCTGGGCCTCACTCAACCCGAAGAAATTCAGTGTCAAGCACACATTCCCGGCATTCATCCGCGGATTGAAAAAAGATTACGATTTCGATACCCGAATCAAGGGTGGCCACCGCGCCATGATTCTCAGCGGCGAATACGACAAAGTCTTCCCGATGGATATTTATCCAGAATATCTTATCAAAGCGATAATGGCGAAAGATATCGAGAAGATGGAACAACTCGGAATATATGAAGTTGCTCCCGAAGACTTCGCATTGCCCGAATTTGTGGACACATCGAAACTTGAGTTACAGAAGATTGTTCGTGACGGTCTCGACTACCTGCGCAAGGAAACCCTCTAAAACATCTTCTCCCGGATTTCATCAGATTCGGATTCCGGAAACATACTGCAATCAATAATATTCAACACCAAATAGTTGTGAAAGGATTAAAAAGAAAAATCGACCAGGTCAAGCCGCACTTCGAGAAGGGTGGAAAGCTGAGCAAGCTCCATTCCGTCTTTGACGGCTTCTACACATTCCTTTTCACTCCCAACGAGACCTCACGTTCGGGAGTACATATCCACGACAGCAACGACTCGAAGCGAACGATGATCACAGTGGTCATAGCACTTCTCCCCTGCTGCCTGTTCGGAATGTGGAACATCGGTTACCAGCATTTTCTGGCCATAGGCGAAAACGGGCACGGCTTCTTTGAACTCTTTTTCTACGGGTTCTTCGCTGTTCTCCCCCAGATTCTTACGGCCTATATCGTCGGACTGGGCATAGAATTCATAGTAGCTCAGATCCGCGGACACGAGATACAGGAAGGATTCCTTGTATCCGGAATCCTGATTCCGATGATATGTCCGGTAGACACGCCATGCTGGATGTTGGCCGTTGCGGTCGCATTCTCAGTGATTTTCGCCAAGGAAGTCTTCGGTGGCACTGGCTACAACTTCCTGAATGTCGCACTTGTTACACGCGCGTTCCTCTTCTTCAGCTATCCGTCGAAGATGAGTGGAGACAACGTATTCGTACAGTTAGGCGGACAGACGGCAGTCGACTCCTACTCAGGAGCCACTCCGTTAGGCCAGCTTGCCTCGTCGACCGACGGCGGCACAACACTGCTGAATGTTGTCGGCGACCCTCTGTCATACACCGACATTTTCATGGGATTCTATCCCGGCTCATGGGGTGAGACGTCCTGCCTTTGCATCTTCATTGGTATGGCGATACTGCTTATCACCGGCATGGCCAACTGGCGCATAATTCTCTCCGGACTGTTAGGTGGATTCTTTATGGCACTCGTAGCCCATCACTGGGCATCTCCGCTCTATCCGGTTTCGTTTGTACCGCCGTTGGTACAGCTCGGACTCGGAGGCTTCCTGTTCGCCATCACCTTTATGGCCACCGACCCGGTGACAGCCTGCCGCACGCATACAGGTCAATATATCTACGGAGCGTTGATTGGCATCATCGCGATCCTCATCAGATGCTACAACACCGGTTACCCCGAGGGAGCGATGCTCGCAGTGCTTCTGATGAACTGCTTCGCTCCGCTGATCGACTACTGTGTTGTGAATGCCAACATACGCCGCCGCATGCGCCGCGTGACAGTTAATTCCAAAAACTCCTAACGCCACAAAAACAAGGATATGAATCGTCAGAGCAATACATACACCATCATCTACTCCATCATACTTGTGGTTTTGGTCGGCGTGGCCCTCTCGGTAGTCTACCAGGCACTACGCCCCAAACAGGAGGAGAACATACTCAATGATACCAAACGACAGATTCTCGCGGCGGCGCTTATTTCGCCGGCGGATGGAGAATCGGTCAGCGAGCTCTACAGCAAATATATCACTGAGGCCTATATCGTAAACTCCAAGGGTGAGAAGATTGACCCGTCGGCCGACCCGATTTCGGTCAATGTCGCCAATGAGGTAAAGAAACCTGCCGATCAGCGTGAACTTCCGGTATTTGTCTGCAAGACAGACAAGGGAGTCAAATACATAGTGCCGGTCTACGGAGCAGGACTCTGGGGCCCAATCTGGGGTTATATCGCCATGGATGACAACGGAGACACTATCTACGGCGCATACTTCGCTCATCAGGGCGAGACACCGGGACTCGGTGCCGAAATCGAGAAGCCCAATTTCTCAGACCAGTTCGAGGGCAAGAACATCTTCGCTGCCGATGGAACATTCCAGTCGGTCAAAGTTGTCAAAGGCGGCAAGGAGCCGGCCGAAGGCGCCTGGGTACATGCCGTCAGCGGTGGCACCATCACAAGCCAGGGCGTAGACAAGATGCTCGAAAACTCGCTTGAACCTTACACTGCATTCTTCCACGAAATCAAGAAGTAAAGATGAATCTTAAGAAGACATTCCTGCCGTTTTTCAACCCATTGTCGCAAGACAACCCGGTAATTGTCCAGGTGCTTGGCATCTGTTCGGCACTCGCCGTGACCGCCAAGATGGAACCGGCTTTGGTCATGACTATTTCAGTGACAGCCGTGCTCGCTCTGGCGAACGTCATCATATCGCTGATGCGCAACACAATACCGACCTCCATCCGAATCATCGTGCAGTTGGTGGTAGTCGCCGCGCTCGTCGTCATTGTTGACCAGGTTCTCAAAGCGTGGAACTACGAGGTGTCGAAAGCGCTCTCGGTGTTTATCGGCCTTATAATCACCAACTGTATCATCATGGGACGTCTTGAGGCATTTGCCTTGAACAACCGCCCGTGGCCCGCATTCCTCGACGGACTCGGCAACGGACTCGGTTACGGCATCATCCTGGTGATTGTATCGTTCTTCCGCGAGCTGTTCGGTTCGGGCACATTGTTCGGATGCCAGATTTTCCCGCAGTGGTGGTACGATGCCGGATACCAGAACAACGGCATGATGATTCTGCCGCCTATGGCACTTATTGTAGTGGCCTGCATCATCTGGGCCCACCGTTCTATCAACAAAGACCTTCAGGAAAAGTAAGTAGTACGATATGGAAAATTTAAATCTGTTCATCCGGTCGATTTTTGTCGACAACATGATATTCGCCTACTTCCTGGGCATGTGTTCGTTTCTGGCCGTGTCGAAGAATGTCAAGACAGCCTTCGGTCTCGGTGTGGCAGTGACCTTCGTGCTGATGATAGCCCTGCCGGTGTGCTGGTGCATCAATACATACATCTTGCAACCCGGCGCCTTGAGCTGGCTTGGCGAAGAGTATGCCAATGCCGACCTCTCGTTCCTTGGCCTGATTATGTTTATCGCGGTGATTGCTGCTCTGGTACAGATTCTTGAGATGGTCATCGAGAAATACAGTCCGGGACTCTACAACTCTCTCGGTATCTTCCTGCCTCTGATAGCAGTGAACTGCGCCATCCTGGGTGCCGTGCTATTCATGCAGCAGCGTGATTTCTCGAACGCATGGACCGCAACAGTCTATGGTGTCGGCTCAGGCATCGGCTGGTTGCTCGCCATAGTCTGTCTGGCAGCCATCCGCGAACGTCTGAATGTACAGGCAGTGCCCGCTCCGTTGCGTGGCATCGGAATCACATTCATAATAACGGGTCTGATGGGCATAGCGTTCATGAGCTTCCTCGGTATCAAATTGTAACTGTCACATTAAATTCTATAAAACATGACAATTCTGAATGTAATACAATGGAACAATGTGGTGGTTGCGTCACTCATTTTCCTTGTGATAGTCCTGGTCCTCACCATCATCCTGTTGCTTGCCAAGTCATGGCTTGTCAACAGCGGTGAGGTGGCCATATCAATCAATGACGGAACCAAGATGCTCCACTCCCCCGCCGGCAAGTCACTGCTTGCAACCCTGAATGACAACGGCGTGCATCTGTCGAGCGCATGCGGCGGTAAAGGCAGCTGCGGACAGTGCAAGCTCCAAGTTGTCTCAGGAGGTGGAGACATCCTCCCCACCGAAGCTGTCCACTTCTCGCGCAAGCAGGTGAAAGACCACTGGCGATTGGGATGTCAGGTCAAGGTCAAATCTGACCTTGAGGTTAAAGTCGACGAAGCGGCTCTTGATGTCAAGGAATGGGAATGTGAGGTTATCTCGAACAAGAATGTCGCTACATTCATCAAGGAGTTCATAGTCCAGTTGCCGGCCGGCGAGCATATGAACTTTATACCGGGAAGTTATGCCCAGATCCGTATCCCCAAATACGAGATGGATTACGATAAGGATATCGACAAATCTCTCATCGGCGACGAATACCTTCCCGCTTGGGAGAAATTCGGTCTCTTCACTCTGAAGGCTAAGAACGATGAGGATACAGTCCGTGCATATTCTATGGCCAATTATCCGGAAGAGGGCGACCGCTTCATGCTGACGGTGCGTATCGCGACACCACCGTTCAAACCGAAACCTCAGGTCGGCTTCCAGAATGTACCGGCCGGTATTGCTTCGAGCTACATATTCTCGCTCAAGCCCGGTGACAAGGTAATGATGTCAGGTCCTTACGGAGACTTCCACCCGATTGTGGATTCGAAGGCCGAAATGATCTGGGTCGGCGGCGGTGCCGGTATGGCTCCGCTCCGCGCACAAATCATGTGGATGACGAAGACACGCAATTGCCGCGACCGCGAAATGCACTATTTCTACGGTGCCCGCGCTCTGAACGAAGTGTTCTACCTCAAGGACTTCCTGGAACTGGAAAAAGAATTCCCCAACTTCCATTTCCATCTGGCTCTCGACCGTCCGGATCCCGCAGCCGACGCAGCCGGCGTCAAGTATACTCCGGGATTTGTGCATGACGTCATGTATAAGACCTATCTCAAGGATCACGATGCACCTGAGGATATCGAGTACTACATGTGCGGTCCCGGCCCGATGAGCAACGCCGTGAACAACATGCTCTACAACCTCGGCGTTGAGCCGGAAAGCATTCACTACGACAACTTTGGAGGGTAAATCGAATTTAGAATTTAGAATTTAGAGTTTAAAGTTTAGAGTTTAGGATAGTACGAATATTTTCCACACTTAGATCGATAATCATGAAGAGAGACAACGAAATTTTTGAAATCATCGACCGCGAGCACCTTCGCCAGCGCCGTGGCATCGAACTTATCGCCAGCGAAAACTTTGTCAGCGACGAAGTGATGCGCGCTATGGGTAGCTGTCTGACTAACAAGTATGCGGAAGGTTATCCGGCCAAGAGATACTATGGCGGTTGTCAGGTAGTTGACGAAGCCGAGAATCTGGCCATCGAACGCGCTAAGAAACTTTTTGACGCCGAATGGGCCAATGTACAGCCACACAGCGGCGCACAGGCCAATATGGCTGTGTTCATGGCTGTGCTTCAGCCGGGAGACAAGTTCTTGGGTATGGACCTCAGCCACGGCGGACACCTGAGCCACGGCAGTCCGGTGAATTTCTCCGGTCTTATGTTCCAGCCTATCAGTTACACGGTTGATAAGGAGACAGGCCGTGTCAACTACGAGGAGATGGAGGAGAAAGCCCGTGCCGAGCGCCCGAAACTGATCATTGCCGGGGCAAGCGCATATAGCCGCGAGTGGGATTATGCACGCATCCGCAAACTGGCCGACGAAATCGGTGCTATCTTCATGGTAGACATGGCTCATCCCGCCGGACTTATTGCTGCCGGACTTCTTGAGAATCCTGTAAAACATGCTCATATCGTCACTACCACTACCCACAAGACTCTTCGTGGTCCGCGCGGCGGCCTGATTCTCATGGGCAAGGATTTCGACAACCCTTGGGGCAAGAAGACTCCTAAAGGTGAGATCAAGAAAATGTCAGCGTTGCTTGATTCAGCTGTATTCCCCGGCGTTCAGGGCGGTCCGCTCGAACATGTGATAGCCGCAAAGGCGGTTGCTTTCGGTGAGGCTCTCCAGCCTGAGTGGAAAGAGTATGCAACCCAGGTCAAGAAGAATGCCGATGCATTGGCTCAGGCGCTCATCAAACGTGGATACAAAATCATCTCTGACGGCACTGACAATCACTGTATGTTGGTTGACCTCCGTACCAAATTCCCCGAAATGAGCGGAAAGAAAGCGGAGCGAGTACTTGTAGAGGCTGATATCACAGCCAACAAGAACATGGTGCCCTACGACTCGAGAAGTCCGTTCCTGACAAGCGGTCTGCGTTTCGGAACAGCCGCCATCACGACACGTGGTGCTAAGGAAGACCTTATGGAAAAAATCGCTGAATTGATTGACCGTGTGCTCAGCTATGCTGACGATGAGAACACCATCAAGGAAGTACGCCGTGAGGTTAACGAGATGATGAACGAATACCCGATGTTCGCTTGGTAAAATGAAGATTTTTGTAACCGGAATCCATACCGATGCAGGCAAGAGCTATGCAACGGGATGGCTTGCAAACAAGATAAATGGTGATGGCGGCAACGCCATCACCATGAAATTCGTTCAGACCGGCAATCAGGACTTCAGCGAAGACATTGCAATCCACCGCAAGGTGATGGGGATACAGCCTGTACCGGCTGACCTGTTGCGTATCACGGCACCTGAAATATTCAGCTACCCCTGCAGCCCCGATCTGGCCGCAAAAATCGACGGGCGTGAAATCAATCTGAAACTGATTGACGAAGCAGCTGACGAATTAGAACGCGAATATGAAACGGTTCTTATCGAAGGAGCCGGCGGCCTGATGGTCCCACTGAAGGGAGACTACCTGACTATCGACTATATCAAGGAACGCAAACTGCCGGTCGTGTTAGTTACAAACGGTTCATTGGGTTCCATCAATCACACGCTGCTTACCCTTTATGCCATCGAACGTTACGAAATCGAACTTATCGGCATAATTTATAACTCATATTTCGACAAAGATAAAATAATTGCTGAAGATACGCGTAATTATATTAAGGGATGGCTTGGGAAATACCATCCGGGAGCGGAATTCTATGAAATGTAAACGCTTCGGAATTGACTTAGCCACCCGTTCTAACTATGGAGATACAAAAGAACACACAATTCACTGAAAACTCAGTCACCAAGGTCTGGAAGACGTCTATCACGAAAGCCGAACTTGCTGAATTGCCAGCTGAAGCCTATCACGGAAAGATAACATTAGTCGACAGCATCGAAGATGCCGCCGAAGCCGTGCGTGTACTCTCCTCCTCTGAAATCATAGGTTTTGATACAGAAACAAAACCTTCATTCCGCCGTGGCGAGCACAACAATGTCGCATTGCTGCAGCTCTCAACACTCGAACAGGCCTTTCTATTCCGCCTCAACCATATCGGTCTTCCACAGGAAGTGACTGAGCTGCTCGAGTCTGAATCGATACTGAAAATCGGAGTTTCCATTCACGATGATTTCCTCAACCTGCACAAGAAATTCAAACTTGAACCGAAGGGTTTCATCGACCTTCAGAACTTTGTGAAGGATTATGGTATAGCAGACAACAGCCTATCGAGAATCTACGGAATACTATTTGGCAAACGGATATCAAAAGGCCAACGTCTTACCAATTGGGAGGCACCGACCTTGACCTCTCACCAACAGGAATATGCTGCGCTTGACGCCTTGGCCTGTCTGAACATTTACAATTATCTGCGCGAGGGTAATTTTGACTACAAAACTTCAAAATACTATCGCGAATTTGACGCGTAAAATCTCAGGATATGGGGTACAAATTTGATAGAAGAAAGATAAAGAAATCCACATGGCTGCCGGCACTTCTGCTATGTTATCTTGCCGGTATGACAATCTGGTTCGCACCATCACTGATTGCCACAGGCGAGATTGTGAGATTGGTGAGCGTGTTTATTGCCGATATAGTGATAATCGTACTGTTGCGTCTGTTCTTAGTCAAGAGGGAACGTCAGCAGCAGGAATAACCGCGACATCACGTATCTGACAAACACACAGAAGGCAGCTCTCGAGAGCTGCCTTCTGTGTGTCTGAGACTAAGGCCGCGCTGATCAGAACTGGAAGTAGATGAAGGGAGAAACTTCCTCGGACATGAATTCGATGACGAGCTGCACCACGATAAGGAACGTCAAGCATTTCACTATCCACGGTGAATGGACGAAAATCCATTGCGCCTTATCAGCGTATTTCTGCGGTACGAAATGCAAAATAACAAGGGCTATCATCATTATGCACCACACCATGCGCGCCTCAAAGAACTGAGGCACCTGATTCCACTGCCAATCTGTGAAAATATTGCCGATTATCAGCACAGAATCCTCGAAAGTTGCGGCACGGAAGAAAACCCACAACAGGGAAACATATGTGAATGTCAAAGCCCAGGAAACGAAAATTGTGAACCAATTGTCAGGGAGATGCTTCAGAATCGGCTTGCAGGCCTTGTGGATAGCCAGACCGACGCCGTGCATAGCACCCCAGAAAACAAACTTCCACGCCGCGCCATGCCATAGACCACCAATCAGCATGGTCAGGAAGTTGTTTAGATATGTTCTGAAGGTACCCTTACGGTTGCCACCGAGAGGGATATACACGTAATCGCGCAACCAGGATGAAAGAGAAATGTGCCAGCGTCTCCAGAATTCGGAGATGTTGGTGCTCTGATAAGGCGAATCGAAATTAATGCCAAGCTTGAAACCCATTATCAGAGCAATACCGATGGCCATGTCGCTATATCCGGAGAAGTCGCAATAAATCTGCATGGTATAGCCTAAAACACCCATAAATGTCTGTACACCCGTGTACATTGACGGCGAATTAAAGATGAGGTCATTATATTGCGCGATGTAATCGGCGATGAGAGCCTTCTTTATTATACCGCAGATTATCAGCCAAAGTCCGCCCCAAATCTCCTCATTGGACGCACGCCTGTTCTCCTCGACCTGCGGCAGAAAATAATCAGCCCTCACAATCGGGCCAGCCACGAGTTGCGGAAAGAACGAGAGGAAGAAAAGATAGTCAAGCCAAGACTTTGTCGCCTTGATCTTACGCTTGTAGACGTCCACGACGTAGCTGATAGATTGGAAGGTATAGAACGAGATACCGACCGGAAGTATGATATCAAGCGGCTGGAAGTTGCCTTCGACCATCTGGTTCCAATTCCACAGGAAGAAATTGGCATACTTGAAATAACCGAGAATCGACAGCGACAGCGCAATCGAGAACCACATCAGGGACAACCGAGCCGAACGGGTCTTTAGTTTCTCCATCCATCTCGACACAAGCCAGTCAACCAGCGAGGTGCCGGTAAGCATCAGGAAAAACAATCCGCTCGACTTATAATAAAAATATAATGAGAAAAGCACCACAAACACCGTCATCTGGAGTTTGCTTCGCTTCAGCAGGGCATAAATCGGAAGAAATACGAGGAAAAGAATCCAGAATACCCCGCTCGAGAAGAGCATCGGAGCCGAGGGATCATATGTGAACAGTGAGCCGAAATTGCGTACTGCCGTATCTGTTATCTCCGGGATATCTAAGAACATAGCCTACTTGTTAAGAGCCTTTAGAAAAACGATATTTGGAGCGACCTTGCCGATTGAGTCAGCGGGAAAGTCAACTATGAATGGATGTGCCGACTTGGGCAACCAACGTACTATACTGTCTAACCAGTCAAATGACGATTCCTTGGTGGGATGTATCTTGTCAGCCTTGCGCTTGAACGACATTCCTTCTGTACGGAAGAAAGACCCCGGCTTACATACCCGGGCGAGCAAATCGTTGAAGCCATTGTCCTTTTCCCAGTTCGGCGGCCCGATCCAGGTATAGGGGATAGTGTCAATTACCGACAATATCTTCTTGATGGACGGGAGCCGCGACTCCGGTTTAGGAAGATAAAGCTCATTGCTACCCAGCGTAATGAAAACGTGGGTCGGATGATATTTTCTCAGATAATACTGCAATGTATCGTAATCAGCCCAAACTTTCGAATTGCTTGAATCCCAGTTGACGGCATGAAGTGTGTGGCCGTTCTGTTTGGCATATTGGGCCAGCCGCTGGGCGAGATGAAAAGTCATCGAGTCACCGAAAATAAAGATTGACTGCGGCAACGAATCCACCACCACCACCTCCTCAAGCACGGCGGCTGAGTCAGTGGCAGTGTATAGAGAGTCGAACACTTCCTCCTGATTCTCGAACAAATCGGCAAGGGGAGCTTTCTTGATGGTTTTGCCTCCGATAACCAAATCATCGGAAAACGCCACAACCAAAATCACCATAAGGGCAGCGGCGAGAAGCAACCACAATGAAACATAAGGTCTCTTTTGCATTGTAAAACTGAACGTTAGCTCAATTGAATTATTGAAGTTTTCGGAACTTCGGTCTGAACTTCTTTAACGAAATGCAAAATTACAACTTTTTTCGATAAGTCGTATGTTAAAAATCAAATTATTCAGTCTAATTATCCGATTTGCCATCAATGGAGAAAAGTAGTCAGGCAAGATACACAACTGTTATGCCTGCTCCTCCGAAACGTATGTCCTCGTCCTCGAATCTTTCCACCCCCGACATGGCCTTGAGTTGTTGTCGAATCAGGGTCTTCAGGATGCCGTGACCAGTGCCGTGAAGGATACGGACTTTACCGGCGTTGAACTGTATGGCATCATCAATGAAATAAGTAACCGTCTGGAGTGCCTCGTCGGCACGCATACCCCGGACATCAATCTCCGTCTTGAAATTCAGTTGACGGCGACGGCTCTCTTCGGAAGTCTGGCTTGACACTGTAGTAACCGATGACAATCCGGTTGCTTTAGGAGCCTTAGTCAACTTCAGACGAGATAACTCAACCATGGTTCTCAACGCTCCGAAAGCCACCTCGGCTTTTTTGCCGCTCATTGCCAAAATTCTGCCAGGAGTCGTGCCGCCATCGAGGGTCACAAAATCTCCGACTTCAAGACTCTTAGTGGGTTGTTCCACCGACTTGGGTTTCTGAGGTTTCGGTTTGCGGCTCTTGTGCCTCAGCTCCTTGACCGGGCTCTTGTCATCGACCGTATCAGAAGCGGCATTTTCGGCAAAATCCTTCAACTCACGTCTCAACTGCTTGGTTTTTTCCTTTTCAGCCTGCACCTTGCGTATTTCGAGGATAGTTCGCTCAATGCGGGCATTGGCCTCGGCCAGAATCTTTGAGGCCTCCTCGCGGGCATCGCGCAGAATGGCCTTACGCTGCGAGGTCAGATCACCGGCCACCTCTTCATACTTCGACAACAGATTGTCGAGCTTATTCTCCTTCTCGCGGATATTCTGACGCTTGTTGGCCCAATATTTACGGTCGCGCGCTATGTCCGACAGGTACTTGTCGAGATTGACATAGTCCTCCCCCACTATCCTTTTGGCTTCCTCTATGACATCCTTGGGCAAACCCATCTTGTGGGCGATGTCAATGGCAAAAGAACTGCCCGGATTGCCAATGGATAGCTGGAAGGTAGGCGCCAGGTGAGCTCGGTCATAAAGCATTGCGCCATTGACAAACCCCTCGGCATTGTCGGCGAATGTCTTCAGATTCTGATAGTGGGTCGTGATGACACCCATGCAGTGCGACCGACCCAATTGTTCGAGAATGGCCTGAGCCATGGCGCCACCTATCTGAGGTTCGGTTCCGGAACCCATTTCATCAGCAAGAAGCAATGTCGAACGATTGGCATGCTGCAGGAAGAAACGCATATTTCGCAAATGAGACGAATAGGTCGACAGGTCGTTCTCGAACGACTGCTCGTCTCCGATATCAATCATCAGATTCCGGAAGATGCCCATATGCGAGTTGTCGTACAGAGTCGGAAGCAAACCGCATTGCATCATATACTGCACCACGGCAACCGTTTTGAGTGTAACGGATTTACCACCCGCATTCGGTCCTGAGATAATCAGTATGCGCTTCTCAGGTGTAAGGGCTATGTTCAGCGGCACAACCTCGCGGTTGTGTTCGCGTAGCGACATGAACAGCCCGGGATGTACGGCGTGATACCATTCCAGCTCCTGTTTATCCTCAATATGGGGCAAGGACGCGTTTACATCCGATGCAAAGACAGCCTTGGCGTTGATGAAGTCGAGAGAAGCTGCAACGCGGCAACTCTGACATATATCGTCAGCAAGCGGACGGACTTCATCAGTTATGGCAATGAGTATCGCGGTTTCCTCACGCTTCTCATCCATCTGGAGTTCACGCAACCTGTTGTTAGCCTCCACCACTTCGGCAGGTTCAATGAAGACGGTCTTGCCCGTCGCACTCTCATCGTGGACTATACCGTTGATCTGTCTCTTAAGACCGGCGGCGACCGGAATGACAAGGCGCCCGTCACGCATGGCGGGCGCTGCATCCTTTTCTACCACCCCGGCCGCGATGGCCGAATCCATAACGCGGCGCATAGCACGTTGCATCGACCCGTTGGCACGCTTTATGGACTGTCTTATCTCATATAGGCGCGGTGAAGCCGTATCCTTGATTTCTCCAAACTTATTTATCGCGTTTGAAATGGTTCGAATCAATGTCGGAAACTGCGAGAGCGCCGAAATATCTTCCTCAAGGTCCGGGAACCGTGACCGGTCTGACTCCTCCTCACGCTGAGAATCAAAAAAGGCACGTATGTCGGCAAAAGACTGAAGCATCTGCATCAGTTTATAAAACCGGTCGGCGCTCATGAACGAGTTACGTGCGCGTATTTCTGTGATATAGGGTATGACGTCGTGAGCCGACGGTGCAGGACAAGGCAAGCCCAGCTCGCGGATATCCATCATCTCGCGCACACTGCGCAACGAGTGCATAACGGCGTTATATTCGGATGAGAACTTCATGTTTTCCGCCAGCTCCGCGCCAAGGCGCGAATTGCACAAGCCTATGATGTGACGGCGGATGTTGTCGAAACCAATTTTTGATTCGAATTCCTGAGGATAAATCATACTGCAAAATTAATAAAAACTTTGCAGTTACAGGGAAAGTAGAGCTATAAAAAGTCAGACAGGAATCACGAGCAACGGAATATCCTTCTCAAACAGGATGCGGTGGGCCAGTGTAGGACGGAAAAAGCGGCTGAAAGCGGACGATTTCTTGTTGGGCACAATGAGTAGTTGCAGTGCATTTTCTTCAATTACATCTTTCACACGCTCCTCGAATTTGCCACGATCCAGACTGACCCGGTGAAACTGGGCAGTCGGGTACATCTTGCCAAGATATGAGCACATTTCATCAATCTTGCTGTCCGAGTTATGGACAGGTGTGTCGGATGTCGGAATCAGGAAAAATTCGACAGCGGGATAATCGAACGTCCGCATGAGCCAACGCAACGTGAGCACATCAAAACCGGTGAATGTGCAGAACATACCGACCCGTTTGATTGTCTCAATGCCTTTAGGCACATAATTGTCGGGCACAGTGAAAACCGGTGTTCTGGTCGCGTCGATGACCTCGGCTGTTACACTACCGACGAGGTCCGACCCTTTCTTATCTGCACCTCGGGTGGCCATGACGACCATCAGCGGCTGATTCTCCTTACAATATTCCTGAATAACCTGTTCGGGGATACCTTCGAGCAAAGTTGTCGAGAACTTTAGGTCGGGTAAAGAGCCGTCGAGCTGAGCGGCCTGAATTTTCTTTTTCAACTTCGATAGCTGGGCCGAAGCGACCTTGCGCAGGTCGGCAGCCTCAATGGCATCCTGTTCCTCGAGTTCCTCAGCCATGGGATCAATCATCGAGGTTTCGTTCGGGACGAACATGGGGGCGATATAAGAATGGAGCAGAATAGGCTCGACTCCAAACTTCTCGGCGATAAAGAAGCCGACCTTGACAGCAAGCATGGAGAGAGGGGAAAAATCGACGGGTATGAGCAGACTGTTACCCATACCCGTCATTTTTATCAATGCGAGCGGAGCCGCAGTGGCCTCACCGCTCTCCAGAATTTTCAATCCGAGTGCAAGAGACGAAACAGGAATTCTGATCTTCTTAGGTGCGTGCTGCGGTGGCAGTCCATCGATTACTACGTCTTCGAGCCTGACCTTGATGTCATGAAACTCGAGGATCTCCTTAAGTTTGAGGGCATGGTCCTCTGTGTGGACCACAAGCGTGATCAGATCCTGACACTTCTGCATGATTGAAATTATTTCTGGTTTTCTTCCTCAAGAATTTTGAGGGCCATGTCGTAGATGGTGGTGTCATCCAAAACGACGATACCCCCGTCGGGACCTGGCTCGATGTGCAGACCGGCGTTCTTACCGAACTGATAGTTGACGCCTCCGAAGTAATTGCGGACTGTCTGTACGGTTACATTCAGTTCATCGGCAATACGGTGGGTGGAGCCGTCAGGAAGACTGTCTTTGAGGCGACGGAGTTCATTAAATGTGATGGTCTTGCTCATAATTATAGTGTTTTAAGTTATGTTTTGAGTTTTCCGACGGGAGAGGTATCGATTCGGTTTTGCTAAATTAATGAATTTTTGTGTCACCACCAAAAAAAGTGATATTTTTATATGGTGTTTTAAAACATATTTTGCAAATAAACATTTTTGCCACTCATGCCCGTGAAGCATGAGTGGCATGTATCACAGATTTACTGTCTCGAAATCTGAAGCAGTGATCCAGCCGATAAAGTCCGAGTTCAGCCGGACTTTATACCACTGAGGATTAGGCTTTCCCACCGGAACAGAGTCCAAAACCTCCATTCTTGTGCCTCGCGTAAGAGCGGTGGGATTCTCTTTCGATGACGGTGACGAATCTGTATGCAGTTTCACTTTGTTGGTGACAATGACACCCTCGTTTGTCTTATACGATGCAGCCATAAATGCAAAAGCCACGCTTATCGCCGAGATTCCAAAGAAAATGAACCCTCCGAAGAATCCTATCTTACGCGCCAGTACATTACGGGTGAAGATGTAGAGCGCCACACACCCGACAAACAGGAGAAAAGACGCGACACCCCAGGCAGCCCATGTATCCGAGAGATGGTCGCGGCTGATGAACTTACGGATTGCGGAAAAGAAAGAGGGAGAATCAGGTTCGACCGAGACCTTGCGGTTCTTGACCTCGGCCTTGTTGGCCTCCACCACCTTCGATTCGATATATTCGATGTTGGACTCAGCGCCTGCGTTGGCAGGGTCGAGTCTCAATGCCCTGACATAGCAAATCAGAGCATGACCGCTGTCACCACCCTTGGCGTACGCATTGCCCATATTATATAGCAATCCGGATGAAACGCCCTGCGAGCGTGCTATCTCCGCATAAGCCTCCACAGCCGCCGCATATTCACCCCGGGCATAGGCCGAATCGGCCTCCGCCACACTGACTGCGCGAGCATTCACAACCGTCCCCGCTATACAGATCAGAAGAACTGATAATCTTGTTATAATTGAGTTCATAGTGTCTTTGTTATTTTGAGGGAAGATTCTTGAATTGTTTCTCGAGACTGTTGATGGTATCGACAGCCTTTTCAAAATCTGTATTCATATTGTCACTGCCACCGGCTGACGAATACTTTGCAAATTCCGCCTCATCGATGATACAGATGAATTTGTCAGTGACTTCAGTAGCGACACCACGGTCGGTGAGCACCTGACGGACATTGTCACGGAGCAATTCCGAGGTGGGCATTTTGAGTTTATCACCCAAATAACCCCACAGTGCGGTGAGAAGCTCGTCATAGAACTTCTCGCGGTCATTGCGTTTCAGCGCAGCTGCCGCCTTACGCAGACGACGGCGAGCGAGCTTGTCGGCACGGCGGCTGTTGAACGCCACCATATCGGCATGACTGCTGATATACGAACGTACCAGAACATAGGCGGTGACCAGCAGAATCACCGGAACGATGTACCAAAGCCAGTAAAAGAAACCGTAAACAGCCGGTTCTGATGTTTTGGTCAATTGCTTCGGATTGATGTCCTGGAGTTTGGAGTCAAACTTCAACCGGCGTTTTCCGCCGTTGTCCTTGACGGGTGCGCCCTTACCGACATGAACGGTATAACCGCGTGCCACCGAGGTTTCGTAACGTCCGGATTCAGGGTCGAAATATACGAATCTTACATCGGGAATCTTAAAGTCACCTTCCTCAAGAGGCATAAACGAATAGTCGTATGTAACGGACCCAGAGACATTTGAGCCGGAAACACTCACATCCTGCTTGGTGGTCGGAGTGTAAATCTCGAGTTCGGGCGGATAGAGCGCTGCGAGGTCAGGCAACTGGGCATATTTGATATTGCCCGTGCCGGTAAGTTTATATACGATTGAAGCCGCCTGATTGGTCTTGAACTCAGAGGTCTTAAGTTCGGAGGTCAACTTGAATTTTCCGACAGCCCCCGAGAAGTCTGCCGGCTTCGGAGCCGGAAGCTCCTTGACGTTGATGACGAGGTCGTTGGGAGACACATTCAGCTGGAGCGGCGTACTGTATGACATTGTTCCCCAGAAACTGTCGTGGAAGTACTCACGGCGGTCAACGGCGATGGTGTAGGTATTGCCGGTCACTTTCAGACTCCCCGTCATCTGCGGGAAAATAATGTATCTGGCTATTACAGCGGTAGCATACTGCTTGCCTTGATAATTCTCGAATGTGAGCTGGTTCGATATGTCTTTCGACTCTTCGACGACGAAACCGTCAAATTTGGGCGAAGCGGTAGCACCGACAAATTTTATAGCCGTATACGACGAATAGAGTTTTACGGTGTAGACGAGAGCCTGCTGCTCGTAAGCGTTGGTGCTTGAGACAGTGGCACGGAGGAAAAGATTCTGGTCACCCTTTCCAATGGATTTCGGTTTGGAATCATCATCGTCGGGAGCTTGCGCTGAAGGATGTTGGTTCTGCTGCGCAGACGGTTGCTGCGAGGGCATCGCCGCACCGATGTTATATTTGACGGTGTTACTCTTCACCCCACCGACGGTTATCGGGCCGAAGGAATAATTACCCTCGGTCTTGGCCCTGAGGGTTGCTGTGTAGGTCACACTCACACTGCTCGTAGAGTGTCCGTTGACACTTGTGAAACTCGATTGCGAGCCGGTTTCCTGAAAATAATTCAGGTTCGCTCCCGGCACTTGCGGCTGGGAGGGAACGCCGTCGACATTGTGGACAACTATGTCCAGATAGAATATGTCACCGACATCAATACGGCTTTTGCCTCGCGGAGGCGAGACCCTCATGGTTACGGAACCGGCGAACAACTCGCCGACAGCAACCAACGCAACTATTAATATTATCAGTAATTTCTTAGTCATCAGCTATAGTGTCTTGAATATATACAGAATGTATATTGGAAACGACAGTCCGGCCGGTCACGCGGCATTACACGACCTAAATTGACATACTGTCACGTTTGGCGGTCGTAGACTTGACTGTCACCTGCACCGGTTTGCTTTTTGCGGTCTTGTATTCTTTGATTTTCGGGTCAAAATAACCGAAACTTATTTCGCCGATTACGACACCGTCACGCTCGGTCGGAACAAATGTACATTCGAGCCGAATCTCGGAAACCATCTCCCCGGTGGAATGGTCGAACGACTCATCACGCGACTCCGAGACAGATTTAAGTTTCATACCCTGCGTGAAAGCCTCGCGATAAGCGGGAAGCGTGGACTCTTCAAGCATGCCTCGGCCCTTGAGCACAACATATGCAGTGGCCTCCTCACCGATGAAGATGTCACCCTTAGGCAACACGGTCTCGATGGTAAAACTGCCTACAGATCCCGAATAATCCACATCGGCCGGGACCGAAGGCAGGCTTTTGACCTTGATTTTTGCCGACTTGACACCTACCTTAAAGTCCTCGACTTTCTGCGAGCGCACGCGGCCCCAGAAAGGATCGTTGACCACCACCTGTCTGGCAATTCCGATAGAGTATTCTCCCCCACCGATTTCATACGCGCCTTTGTCGGCGATCGAGATGAGATAGGCATTGAGCGGAAAATAGTAATATGTCTTACCGTTTTCTTGTTTAGTATACGACCGACCGGCATCACGGATTGTCTGGAAAGTCGAGGGTTCACCCTTGAGCATCCTGACTTTGGTGACAATGTCAGCCGTAACGACATCAGGCGTGGAACTACGCAATGTCACCACTACCGGAAAGGGTTGACGTTCATAGACATCTCCCACCGGAATCTCACATATCACGGTGAGCTCAGGCTTGTCCGGTTGCGAATTTGCAGCCGAAACATTCATGGGAAGCGCGATAAGAACCGCCAACCAAATCAGAGCAAAATACTTCATCATCACCATCTACGTGTATTTCGGCCGGCAGCCTGTGATTTTTCACCCTTGTTAGCCTTATTGACACGCGCACGGACTTGATTCTCCTTGTTGTCGACAGCCTGCAGAATCTGCGATGCAGCCTGCTGGCTCAGATTCTTCTGTTCCTGCGGGGGCTTCTGGTCCTTGTTCTGATTCTGGTTCTGATTCTGATCTTTGTTCTTGTCCTGGTCTTTGTTCTGATCTTTATTTTGGTTCTTGTCTTTGTCTTTATCCTTATCCTTATCCTGATTCTTATCCTTGTCCTTATCCTGATTCTGTTTCTGCAGGTTCAACTGGGCTATCCGCAGATTCTTGCGCGCCTTGCCATCATTAGGATTGATGCGTAAAGCCTGCTTATAGTAACTTATAGCCTTGTCGAACTGCTTGGCATAGAATTCCATATTGCCGAGATTGAAATTAGCTTTCGATGCGAGACCAGGTTTGGTCTTGGCCAACGCGGCAACATTCGTAAAATTCTGACGTGCCTCGCCGAGCAGTTTCATTGCCCGGGCCGAGGTGTCAGCAGGATTCGACACCTGACGTACCTGCGACAGCCCAAGATTATAGCGCGCCTCGGCGGAGTTTGCGTTCTCCTTGAGGGCATCCTCATACAGGCTCATCGCCTCGACATACTTACGTTCATTATATTTCTTGTTGCCGCTCGTAATCAACTTGCGTTCTGTACGTGTCGACTCATTTTCAGCGGCACTGACCAGCGGCATCACTGCCGACAGGAACAAGGCGAACAACAACAGGGACAATATACGGTTTTTCATTTCTTTTCCTCCTTTTTAAAGAATGTGATACGGTCAAGCCAGCTGATCTTGCGTTCAAGCAGGAGAATATTGATAATGATACATGCCAGGGCAAGCCAGGCAAAGACACCGAAAAGCTCATCATGCTGGGAGTATACGCTCGATTCCATTGCTGCTTTCTTTAAAGTAGACAATTGAGAATCGAGGTCGTTTAATGCGTCACGAGCGGACGCATTGACATAGACGCCCTTACCGTCGGCGGCAATCTTCTTTGCCAGTTCCTCATTGAGAGCGGTCTTTACCACTTCACCGGTCTGGTCGTCAATCATCATGCCGTTGCCCTCCGGGATAGTGACAGCCGTTGATGAACCTACACCTACGACGTCAACCTGAATTCCCTTCTTGACGGCAGCCTTGACGGCAGCCTCGACGCTCTGGCTGTCCTCCAACTCCTCAGCATCTGTGATGAGGATTATGGCCTTGCCTATATTCTTATTGTCAGAGAACGAATTGGTGGCCATCTCGACAGCAGATGTGATGTTGGTGCCTTGCTGGGCGATCTGCGACGGATCGATTGAGTTCAGGAACATCTTGGCCGACACATAGTCGTTGGTGACAGGGATGAGGGTATAGGCCTCGCCGGCGTATACGATGAGACCGACCCGGTCGTTGTCAAGACGGTTGATTAACTTTTCGAGAATGAGCTTGGCCGTACGCATCCTGTCAGTTCCATCGGGGGAATCCGTGGCTGACGCGAGCATCGAGTTCGACGCATCGACGGCAATGACCACTTCGATACCCTCCTTGACAGTCTTTTCATCCTTCACTCCACCCCAGGGACGGGCGAAAGCAAGAATTATACAAGCCAGCGCCACCATCTCGACGGTAATTTTCAATGGAGGCTTATAGGGCGATGCCTCGGGCATCAGAGCACCGATAACCTTCAGCTTGCCGAATTTCCGCAGGTTTCTGCGACGCATATAGCGCCCCCATGCGTACAACAGCACGAAGAACGGCACTAACAGCAACAGAAACAACAGATATGGATATGCAAAACTAAACATGGTCTTTTACTATGGGATTCGGCGTAATACCGTATATCTTATCAACAGCTGCAGACACAGGGCACATAGTGCCAGGAGAATCCAGGGCATGAAGTTCTCCTCAGTCTGGGTAAAGTTGTTGACGTTGATTTTTGACTTTTCAAGTGAATCAATTTCCTCAAATACATTACGGAGGGTATGAGAGTCGGTAGCCCTGTAGAACTTTCCGCCCGTGACGGAGGCAATGTTCTGGAGGGCGGCCTCGTCAATTTTGGTCTCCATGGTTGTAGTCGAGAAACCGTAGGGGTCAGTAATTTTGATTGAACCGTTGGTACCGACACCGATGGCGTAGACGCGTATGCCTTTCTGCTTGGCAATCTGCGCAGCCGTAGACGGAGCGACATCTCCGGCGTTGTTGGTACCGTCGGTAAGAAGAATAATGCTCTTTGACTTCGCCTGGCCTGAGATAAGACGGTTGATGGCTGAGGCCAGACCGTCACCGATCGCGGTGCCATCATTGAGCGCTCCAGTCTGTGTGTGATTAATCGCATTTACCAACGCCGCCTTGTCGGTGGTCAGGGGCATCAGCGAAAGACTCTCACCCGAGAATACCACCAGTCCGATATTATCATTGGGGCGCTGGTTCACAAATTGGGACGCAACTTTTTTAGCCGCATCTATACGGTTGGGTTGCAGGTCGGTTGCAAGCATCGAACTCGAAATGTCAAGGGCAAGGACGATATCTGTACCCTCAATGCTCGAAGACCGCATTGAGTCATGCTTCTGCGGACGAGCGAGCGCCACTATGATAGCTGCAATGGCGACAAGCTGAAGCAGGAAGCAGAAGTGCATCAAGACAATCTTGAACCGTGCGCGGAACTGCCGGAACGGACCGACAGTCGAAACGCCGATTGTCGCGTTCGAGTTGCGCCACTTCAATACATACCACACGATGAGCGGCACCAAGACGAGCAAGAGATACAGCAAACCCGGATGTTTCATCATTTGACGCCTCCTTTCGTTTTGTCATTCGACTTATCTTTCGCGTTGCCGTCAGGTTTACCTTTTGCTTTGCCGTTGGGTTTATCTTTTGCCTTGCCTTCCGGTTTTGCCTCGGCATTTTCCTCAGGTTCCAGCACAGGCTTCGTTTCCTCTACAAATTTACGTGCATAGTCGAAAGACTTTACATTGTCTTCGGGCAATGGTCTGATTTTAGCAAACTTGACAAAGTCGGCCATATCCAGAATCTGACGGATATTGACGCGCTGATCGGCAATCTGTTTCTTTCTCGAAATAGCCGCCAAAATCTGACGAGAGGTCATCTCCATGGCGTTTATGCCAAACCGTCCGTATAGATACTTACGCAGGATTTCGGTAAGTTCAGTATAATATTCACGCTCCATGCCCTGCTCCCAGAGTTTCTTGGACTTGAGCTCGGTCAGGGCGGCAGTGGCCGCTTCATACGGGGTAGGTTCAGGTTTCTTCGGCAAAAGTGTGCCCTCGCGCTTATATCTGAGCATCGCGTAGACACCTAAAGCAATCGCCAACAGGACAATAAGGATAATCCACCAGTAGTTCCAAATCAGGTCGGGCACAAAGTCAAGAAACTTCGGATTGGCCGGATCGGCTACAGAAGCATAGTCATAAATGGGTTCGTCCGCCTTGGCCGGAACGGGCACAACCTTAAGACCCAACGACTTTGAGCGAGCTGAGTCATTACCGGCCACAAACACCATCTCAGGCAGTTTATAATAACCGGAATCAAACGCCTGCACTGGCACGTCGTATGAAATCCGAAGGTTCGAGCCCTCGGCGACCGTATCGATACGCGAGGGCATACGGAATTCCACGCTGTCATTGCAGACCGGGATTATACCCTCGGACGGAACGGTGGAAAACAACTTGAAACCACCCTTCACATTTTTTGGCTGGGTGACCGTCAGATGAAGAGTCGTCATCTGGCCCATCAGCAAGTATGTGGAATCAAGCTTAGCTTGAACCGTCACTGCCGCCGGCGCGCAGAGGGACGCGGTCAACGTCAGAAAAAATGCCAATATGTATTTAACACACTTGTTCATATGAAAATTATCTTGACAACGAGCGTCGGCGGAACAGACCTAACAGAGGCTTTACGAAATCCTCGTCGGTAGTGACAGATGCCAGGTCGACCCCGCTCTTGGCTGTCACTGCCGACAGGTTCTGCTGACGCTGGTACCACACCTTGGCATAACTCTGACGGGCTTTTTTGGAAGAAGTGTCAATCCACACATCCTCGCCCGTCTCCATATCACGCAACCGGATAAGACCGACATCGGGCATCTCGGCGTCTCGACGGTCATACACCTGGATTGCGGCAAGATCATGCTTGCGGTTGGCGATGGTCATTGACTTGAAATAATCGTGACTGTCGATGAAGTCGCTTATGAGGAAAGCCGTCGAGCGCTTCTTTATGGCGTTGGTCAGGAACTTCAGAGCCACGTCGATATCCGTTCCGGTACTCTCGGGTTCAAAGTTTATAATCTCGCGGATTATAAGCAGGATATGCTTCTTGCCCTTTTTCGGCGGGATGAACTTTTCAATCCTGTCGGAGAAGAAAATCACGCCGACCTTATCGTTGTTCTGGATTGATGAGAAAGCAAGTGTTGCGGCGATCTCGGCCATCTTCTCCTTCTTCACCTCACCAACGGCACCGAAGTCACGGCTTCCGCTGACATCGACGAGCAACATCACAGTCAGCTCGCGTTCCTCCTCATAGACCTTCACAAAGGGTTTGTTGTGGCGTGAGGTGACGTTCCAGTCGATATCGCGCACGTCATCACCCGGCTCATATTCGCGCACCTCGCTGAATATCACACCACGACCCTTGAAGGCACTGTGATACTCGCCGGCGAAGATGTTCTGACTGAGTCCGCGCGTCTTGATCTCGATCTTGCGGATTTTCTTTAAAAGTTCGTTTGCATCCATTGATTGAAAGGATTGCACGGCACAGCGACCTGGGCGACCTTGTCACCCAGCACCGGGCGCCTGGATTAGGGAACGACTACTTTATCGAGGATGGTAGTGATAACCTCATCCGCATCGATATTGTTGGCTTCAGCTTCGTAAGTGAGTCCGATACGGTGACGCATCACATCGTGGCAGACAGCACGGACATCCTCGGGGATGACGTAACCGCGACCCTGCAGGAACGCGTATGCGCGTGCGGCAAGGGCGAGGCTGATTGAAGCACGAGGCGACGCACCGAAAGATATGATGCTTTGCAGGTCGGCAAGACCGAACTTGGCCGGCTGACGGGTTGCAAAGACGATATCGACGATGTAATTCTCGATCTTCTCGTCAATATAGATTTTCTGGACGATTTTCTGGACTTCAAGAATATCCTTTGTGCTGACAACGGCATGGACCGGTTCGAGGGCACCACGGATATTCTGGCGTATGATGGCTTTCTCTTCCTCCTTGTTGGGATAACCGATGACAACCTTGAGCAGGAAACGGTCAACCTGGGCCTCGGGCAGCGGATAAGTACCTTCCTGTTCGATGGGGTTCTGAGTTGCCATAACCAGGAAGGGAGAAGGAAGAGGGTATGTGTTGTCTCCGATGGTCACCTGACGCTCCTGCATACCTTCGAGAAGGGCACTCTGCACCTTGGCCGGAGCACGGTTGATTTCATCGGCGAGAACGAAGTTGGCGAAGATGGGACCTTTCTTGACCTCGAACGACTCCTTCTTCACACTATAGATAAGCGTACCGACAACATCGGCCGGAAGCAGGTCGGGTGTAAACTGGATGCGGCTGTATTGCGCGTCGACAAGTGAAGCGAGAGTCTTTATGGCAAGAGTCTTTGCCAATCCGGGCACACCCTCGAGAAGGATGTGACCATTGCATAACAATGCAATCAACAAAGAATCGACCAGATGTTTCTGGCCCACGATACGGCGGTCCATACCGGTGCGTATCATTTGTACGAAATTGCTTTTCGAGGCAATCAGATCCTGTAGTTCTCTGATGTTTACTGTTTCATCCATAGTAAGTTTGATACTTTTTATAGTGCGGGCGACAAAATCATCGCTTCTCTTAAGCGGACACATCGGGCGCCCGGTCTGATTTCTGAATGCAAAATTAGCACTTTTGAGGATAAAATGTTAAAATCGGGTGTTAAATTAAGTTTATATTTCCTTAAATTGTTCAATCCCGTATTCAACCATCATATCCTCAATCACTTGTTTTCTTCCGGCTTTTCGGATTCCGGCTTCGCGGGTGCGTTCTCGGCAAACGCGTTCCACCCCTGCGCACGAATCGGAATCTCAGCTCCGTCGCGGGTGACCATAGCGGCCCCGAGCTCCGGTTTGGTGATGTAACCAATCATACGCACACCTTTGATTTTTTCGATTTTCTCATTGTCGGCTAAAGGCACCGTGAACAGCAGTTCATAATCCTCACCTCCGTTCATGGCCACCATGACGAGATTCATATTTAATTCCTCGGCCATAAGCGCAGTCTGGTAATCGATGGGGATACGGTCCTCATACACACGGCATCCGACATCCGAGCTTTTGCAGATATGCAGAAGCTCCGAAGAGAGTCCGTCGCTGACATCCATCATCGACGTTGGCTTAATGCCGTGCTTGCGGAGTTCCTCTATTACGTCGCGGCGTGCCTCCGGTTTCAGTTGGCGTTCCAGGATATATTCCTTGCCACTGAAATCGGGCTGGAAATTGGCGTCAGATTTTGCAGCGACCTGATTTTCGCGTTCAAGCAACTGCAAACCCATGTACGCCGCACCTAAATCACCACTGACACAGATGAGGTCGGTCGGTTTTGCACCTGATCGCTTCACTATATCATCAGAGGCTGCCTCGCCGAGACAGGTGATGCTTATGACGAGTCCAGTAACGGATGCCGATGTGTCACCTCCGACCATATCCACACCGTATGCCTCGCACGCAAGACGAATCCCGGCGTAAAGTTCCTCGATATGCTCGACAGTGAACCGGGACGAGACACCGAGACTGACCGTAATCTGCTTCGGGGTTCCGTTCATCGCGTATATGTCGCTGAAATTAACTATCGCAGCTTTATAACCAAGATGTTTCAACGGAACATAGCGCAGGTCGAAATGTATGCCTTCGAGCAGAAGGTCTGTTGTTACAAGCGCGTCTTTGCTGCCGAAATTCAGGACTGCGGCATCATCGCCCACTCCGAGCTTTGATGATTCGTTCTTAAGTGGGAAGTCTTTGGTAAGTCGGTCGATGAGGCCAAACTCGCCGAGTTGTGATATTTCTGTCTGTTTGTTTTCCATATGATTCAGAGAGTTAAGATAAAAAGATGGTACAGCCGACAGGCTTCTATTCGTAACCTTCGCTGTACCACTTATTTTGATATCGTGAGTCAAGTCAGAGCCAGGCCGTTACAGACGAGCCAACATATCCTTGATGATTTTGGTCATGACCGGCTGTGCCTTGATAGCTGCTTTCTGTACCTCCTCATGGGTGGGGACTTCCTTGATGTCCTTGCCACCGAGGTCGGTGATGACAGAAACACCGAACACGCGCATGCCGGCGTGGTTGGCGACAATCACTTCAGGAACGGTCGACATTCCGACGGCGTCACCTCCGATGATACGGAAGTACTCGTATTCAGCCGGTGTCTCGAAAGTCGGACCGGGCGTGCCCACGTATACACCGTGCATGAGACGGATGTTTTCTTCACGGGCGATATCATCAGCCATCCCGATCAGAGCGTGGCTGTACGCTTCTGTCATAGCCGGGAAGCGCGGACCAAGTTCGGCGTAGTTCTTTCCGCGTAGAGGATTCTCGGGGAAGAGGTTGATGTGGTCCGTGATGACCATGACGTCTCCCACCTGGAATTCCTTGTTCATACCTCCGGCGGCATTGCTGACGAAGAGTATTTCCACACCGAGTTCGCGCATGACGCGTACAGGGAATGTCACCTGCTTCATGTCATAACCCTCGTAGTAGTGGAAGCGGCCCTGCATAGCCATGATGTACTTGCCTCCGAGGTTTCCGAATATCAGTTTGCCGGAATGGCCTTCAACGGTCGAAACCGGGAAGTTCGGAATATTGTGATAGTCCAGTTCGTGCTTTATTTCAATATGGTTCACGAGGTCGCCAAGACCTGTGCCGAGAATAACTGCAATCTGAGGAACTTCACCGACCTGTTTGCGCACGAAGTCGGCGGTCTCTTTGATCATTTCCAAATAAGTCTTTTCCATTAGTCTTTGATTTTTGGTTATAAGTGATTGTGATAAATAAATTGATATATTTATTTATTATCCCGGCAGAGAAGCCGACGCGAATGTCATAACCCCCATCTGCCTGACGAATATAACCATAAGTTTAACACGTTGTCAGGCTATTTGGTTTTCTGACAGTTTAAGTCTCTACTTGCCTATGCCGTCAATAACATCCCCGATGAGGTCGTTGCCTTCTATGCCCGCCATCATCTTGACAGATATTGGCATGAAGAAGGTCGAGGGTTTGACGGTAGCCGGGAAATATGGGTTATATGCCAAGCGGACAGCATCCTTTTCGGTGGTGATAATGATTTTTCTCTCACCTTTGAGCGACAGGAACTTATCCTTGATTGACTCGATATCAGCCCGCGAAAACTCATGATGGTCAGGATAATGAGCCACAACCACCTTGAAGGGATACTTCTTGAAGTATCTCACAAATCCGCGAGGATTGGCGATTCCGGTCAGCAGAAGGACAGTGTCGCGGGAGGTCAATGAATCAATATCTACCCTGTACGGGTGGTCTTGCGGGAAGACCGGAGTCAGAAAGCCATACTGCATCGTCGAGAAATACAGTTTCTGGTAAGGCATCAGATTGAGTGACTTGGACACGAGTCGGTATGCCAGGGGGCTGATATCGGCCGGGCACTTGGTTACCACAACCATATCGGCGCGATTGGTCTGATGAGCAGACTCGCGCAACCGGCCCAACGGAAGAAGATGGTCTTCATAAATGGGATGTGAGAAGTCCATCAACATTATGTTGATTTTCGGCTTGACGAAGCGGTGCTGGAATCCGTCGTCCATCAAGATAAGCTGCGTATCAGGGAACTGACGCATTATTTCCTTGATTCCCTTCCGGCGGCTTTCGCAGACCGCCACCTTGAGACGGTCGTTGAATTTCTGGTACATCTGCAACGGCTCGTCGCCGATGCTGTCAGGTGTACTGCGGTCGTTGGCCAGAATGAAACCTTTGGTTCGACGTTTGTAACCTCGGCTAAGGATAGCGATATTGAATGTTGAGGAAAGCATGTCAGCCAGATACTCGATGTGGGGAGTCTTCCCGGTTCCTCCGACTGTAATGTTTCCCACGCTCACGACAGGAACATCAAACTCCTCGACAGTGAGAACATTATGATCGAAAAGCCAGTTACGCACGATTGTAACACCCTCATACAGCCAGGAGAGCGGCTTGAGGATGTAAGGTAATATTTTGTGTGCAGAACTGCTCATTTAAAAAAATTGGGTTATAAAGTTACCTTCACTTCAGGCATGCGTGCCTGAACAGGACGTCGCGACAACAGACGGGTTACGATATATTGGCGGATCAGCTCCTCGTTTCTTGTCTCGCAAACGGCTTTGAGCTGCGCCATCGACATCGCGCCGGTATGTATCATCGTCCAGAAATTCGGTTCTACCTCCGGGTATGCAGCCACTGAATAGTTGGCACCGAGTTTTGCCTGCTGGGCCGTCCATTCAATCGCCTCGTTGAGGTAGCCTAATTTATCGACCAGTCCGAGGTCTACGGCTTTCTGGGCATCCCACACACGGCCTTCGGCAATCTGCAGCACTTTCGACAGCTGCATCTTGCGGCCTTTCGAAACACGCGCGGTGAAATCCTCATATCCACGGTCAACATATTTCTGCATAACCGCGAGCTGTGTCTCATCCATCGGTTTGAGACCACTCGGGAAATTCGCACCCGGATTGGTGCTTACAGTGGCAATATTGACTCCGAGTTTGTCGAGTGTCCCCTGGAAATTCGGCACAAGACCGAAAATACCTATCGAACCGGTTATGGTCAGCGGGTCGGCGAAAATCCGGTTCGCGCACGATGAAATCCAATAACCGCCCGAAGCCGCGTAGTCACCCATCGATACGGCAAGCGGCTTGCCTTTCTTCTGGAAGTAGTCGAGTGCCTCTCCGATAAGTGTACTGCCGTAAACGGAGCCACCCGGCGAATTGACTCGGAGCACCAACCCTTTGACATTGTCATTGTCGGCGAGGTCAATGATGACGGGGACGAGATCTTCGTAGTTGATCTGATTCGGGTTGCCGTCTGCAATTTCTCCGCTTGCAAAGAGCACGGCAATCTGGTCTTTGGAACCATAGGCGTCCGACCATGGAGTCTGCGAAACCAAAGTCTTAGGTCCGATGATATTCAACTTCTCCACCTCGCGGCCTGAGAGTTCGGCAAGTCGCGCCTTGAGCTGACGGTCATAGTAGAGAGAATCGACAAGTCCTGCCTTCACACAATCCTGAGCCGGAGCGAACGAGATAAAATCGCGGCTGATCAGCGTGTCGATCTTCTCGGGAGTCATATCCTTGCGGCTTTCAGCTATTGAAGTCCGGATATATTGCCACATGTTGTTGAGTAGCGTATCCATCTGGGCTCGCGCCGGTTCACTCATATCGTTGAGGATGTAGGGCTCGACGGCCGACTTGTAAGTACCTACCTTGACAACCTGGAACTGAACTCCGATTTTGTCAAGAAGATCCTTCAGATAATAGGAAGATGATGAAAGACCCTGCAAGGTCATCATTCCGGCTGGATTCATATAAATCTCATCGGCTGTAGAGGCCACGAAATATGCGCCCTGCGAGAATGATTCAGCGTATGCGATGATTCTCTTTTTCCCCTCGGTTTTCTTTTTGAATTCCAGAAGTTCGTGTCTTATTGCATCGAGCGTCGCCGCACCGGCTGCAGGACTGCCGCAGTCGAGATATATGGCGACGATGTCATCATTGACAGCCGCTTCCCGGATACTCTCGACGATAACATCCAGCGTCTGCGGAGCGCTTATGTCACCCTGCACAACGCTTAACAAATCCGGTTCGGTGGGCATTTCACGCTCCTCGATTGCACCATCGAGACGCACACACAGAATGCTTCGCGACTTGACTTTCTCGGCTTCGGCACCTGCCGAGAGGGCCACATTGCCCATCAGGGCAATCACCATCATTATTGCCGAGGCAACAAATAGAGCCAGTGCAATCCATGCACCGACGAAGGAGGAGAGCATATTTAAGAAAAATCGCTTGAGCATTGTACTTGTGATTCGTTCTGGTTAGTGTGTGTGTGAAAACCTGTATTAAAATATATGGCCCGCCGAGGGTGTCGGAACAGCCCGGGCTCAGGCATTGAGCGACTTGATGACCTCAATCATATCCTTGGCAAGGGCATCGGCATGCTCGAGTGTGGAAGCCTCGCTGTAGATGCGGATAATCGGTTCGGTGTTCGACTTGCGTAGATGCACCCACGAGTCAGCGAAGTCAATCTTGACTCCATCTATATCGGTGATGTTTTCGTAAGCGTATTTCTTCTTGACAGCCTCAAGAATGGCATCGACATCGATTTCGGGTGTCAGCTGAATTTTGTTTTTCGCAATGGCATACTGAGGCAGACCAGCCTTGATTTCAGTGACTTTCTTGCCTGACTTGGCCATAAGCGTGAGGAATAGAGCCACACCCACAAGCGCATCGCGACCATAGTGAAGTTCAGGGTATATTACTCCACCGTTGCCTTCACCTCCGATAATGGCTCCAACCTCCTTCATCTTGGTGACAACATTCACCTCGCCGACAGCGGCAGCCGAATACTTGCAACCATGTTTTTCGGTGACATCGCGAAGACCACGTGACGAGCTCAGGTTGCTGACAGTGGCTCCCGGAGTGTGGGCCAGGACATAATCGGCAATAGCAACGAGGGTGTTCTCCTCTACAAACATCTCGCCGTTCTCCATGACAATCGCCAGACGGTCTACGTCCGGGTCAACCACAAAACCGACATCAGCCGTAGAGTCGCGCATCACCTCGGCGATCTGAGAGAGATTCTCGGGAATAGGCTCGGGCGTATGGGCGAACTTACCGGTGGCCTCACAGTTCAGTTCGATTATGTTCTTCACGCCCAATGCACGGAGCAACTTGGGTATTACCACACCTCCGATTGAATTCACAGCATCGACAGCCACAGTGAAGTTGGCCTTCGCAATTGCCTCGACGTCAACGAGGGGGAGATTCTTGACGGCATCTATATGGTGCAAAAGATATGCGTCGTTATGATACTCATTACCGAGCGACATAACCTCCGAAAACTCGAAATCCTCCTCGTCTGCCTTGCGGATAACCTCTTTTCCTTCGGCGTCGCTAAGGAATTCGCCATTGGCGTTCAGAAGTTTAAGAGCGTTCCACTGGACAGGGTTGTGACTTGCGGTAATGATGATGCCACCACAGGCCTTCTCGGAAACCACGGCCAACTCCGTGGTCGGTGTAGTCGCCATGCCGATGTTTACGACATCAAAACCCATCGACATCAAAGTGCCTACCACAAGATGCTCGACCATACGCCCTGAGATACGGGCGTCGCGACCCACCACAATGGTGTTGCCGGTGCATGAACCGGAATTGCGTATAAACGAAGCATAGGCGGCCGTGAATTTCACCACGTCCACCCCACTGAGGCCATCGCCGGTGCGACCGCCGATTGTGCCTCGGATACCTGAAATCGATTTTATAAGTGACATCTTTAATATTCTGCTTTGAAATATTTTAATCCTTTAAACAAGAGCGCCTGACATTCCGAAACCGCCGAAGTCGGGCCTTCGGTGGATTTCACGATAAGGTCAACCTCGCAGTTATAACCGAGATAATTCAGCGGTACCTGCAGACCCATACCCTTGCTTGTCGTTGTGGTAAGCACCCCATTTCCGAAAACAAAACTGCTGGGGCCGCTTATGACTGTCTCGGCATTTCCGGAACCGGTCAGGTCCGTCGAATTGTTATCGTGCATGGTGTTGATGTCATACAGAGTGTAACGCATATAGACAGTCTGTCCTTCGACCGGACGGTTGTCCATATCGCCCATATTGAGCACGCGCATGTACACAGTTCCATCGGAATTCATGCGGTAGAAAGGTGCGTCCGGGCCAACCTCGAACACTGAATCTGCCGGTATACGGGTCTCTACACGGTTCTGTGCAAGATACCAATTGACCGCAGCTTCCTCCTCGTTCAGAAGGTCCGAATAGCTTTTGCCGTCATCGCAGGAAGCAAATGCGGAAGCCATGAGGGCAAACATTCCGATCAACAGTAACTTCGAAGTGTATTTTCTTATCATGTCAAGTTTATTTCTATTTCATAATGGGTTATTTTCCGATCCGGCTACTTGATATCAATCTTTTCAAGCCTTGACGGAAGGTATTTGTCATATCGGGACATATTCTTTAGAAAAATCTGGCGGCACTCCTCGAGTGTACCGTAGAACTCTCCACCCGCTGCCATGAGATGTCCCCCACCGTTGAACAGGTCACTACATATGTCGCATACGGGAAAATCATAACGGCTACGGGTCGAAACCTTGATGCAGTCACTGGCTTCGCGCATGAATACAGAGTAAACTATTCCCCGGATATTCAGAGGCATGTTCACAAGCCCCTCTGTGTCACCTTTCTGGTAGTGGTAAGCCTGAAGGTCCTCCTTGGAAAGCACGATCAGCGCACAACGCGACTGTTCGAAAATCGTGAGACGCTCGAGCAACGCAAAGCTGTTGAGGCGCAAGGCGTCGTAGGAAGTCGATTTGATAGCCTCGTCGACAATCCGCTTTTTATCCACACCCTTTTCGAGGAGACGCATCAGAATCTCATACACCTCAGAGGAATTACAATTGACCGTAAAATTCTGAGTGTCAGTAATCAGACCCGTCAACAGACATGTAGCGGAATTCAAGTCAACCTCCGAATAGTAACCGCATGCGGCTATAATCCTGAAAACGAGTTCACAAGTCGAAGACATTTCCGGATATGAGAACTTGACGTCGCACTTGAGGTCCGGATCACGGTGATGGTCGATGAGGATTTTAGGGCAGGTGGCACCCTGAATCAGAGGAGCGAGGTCGCCCTGACGTGTCGCCGTGTTGAAGTCGCACATTATGATGAGACCGGCTTCGTTGACAAGCCGTGTGCAATACGGGTCGTACTGGGTATAAACGGCGAGTTCCTTGGTACCGGGCAGAAAGTTCAGCGAGCGCGGTATACGGTCAGGAACGACCACATTGACCTCCTTGCCCATGGAACGCAGAAGGTGGCAGAGACCTAATGTACTGCCCACCGCATCGCCGTCTGGGCGCATGTGGCAGGTAAGTATGATACGGTCGGTCTTTTCTACCAGACGTTTAAAGTCGTTGATGTCTTCTGATCGAAATATATTTTTCATTCAACTTTAGCTACAATCGCGTTCAAATTGCAAAGATAATAAATTCCACGCACAATTCCCCGTTACTCTCAATATTTTTTTACGCGTCGAGGTTGGCGTTGTCCCCGCAACCTGGCAGTACACCCTTTTTGGAACAACCGTGGGTTTCGGGACATTCATCGCACGAGGCTGGCGACCGATGTTCCTTTTCGAATATTTCTTTTTTACGACAGGCGCCTGATTGCGAGCATCCCATGCAGGCGTTACCGCCCCCCGGTTTACGATGCAATGCTTTGTATATCAGCCAGGCTATAAGCGCAGCCAAAATTACATACACCAAAATGTATTGAATGGTCTGTGTCATGAGGATTGAGTGTTTGTTTTGTCAGATGATTTCTTTCTTTTCTTCGGCGCGGGTTTCGCAGTCGCCTCCGGCGTTTCGGTCATGATTCGCCGGTTGGATGCATCCACCAGGACGGCACGGGTGATTTCGGCAATCATCAGTTTGAGCTGATCGATGAATTCGGGTGCGCTGTACGTGCCGCGCTCGATCTGGCGCAACCGTCCCTCCCATATTCCGGTGAGTTTGGCACTCTTCAGTAGTTCCTCGTTGATTATGCCGATGAGGTCTATGCCGGCCTGGGTGGCACGCAGCGACTTCCGTTCCTGACGTATGTAACCGCGCTTGTAAAGAGTCTCGATTATACCAGCACGTGTGGAGGGTCTACCTATACCATTGGCTTTCAGAGATTCACGCAAATCCTCGTCATCTACGGTCGAGCCGGCGGTCTCCATTGCTTTTAGCAACGTACCTTCGGTATAATAGCTCGGAGGTTTGGTGGTTTTCTTAGCCAAGAATGGCGAATGAGGCCCGGACTCCCCCTTGACGAAGGGAGGAAGAATCGCCATATCACCTTCCGGATTGTCAGCCGCGGCCAATTTCTGATTTTTTGCGTAAACTTCCTTCCAGCCCGGGTCGGTTATGACGCGTCCGGTAGCCTTGAATCCGATATCACCGGCCTTTGCGTTCACTGTAGTCTGCTCGAAGGCGCAGTCCGGATAGAACACCGAGATGAATCGCAGGGCGATTGTATGGTACACCCTTTTCTCATCAAGGCTCAGATCCGGCGGCAGAGACTGACCGGTCGGGATAATCGCGTGGTGGTCAGTCACCTTGGAATTATCGAAAACTTTCTTGCTCTTCCGTAATTTCTTGTCCGAAATCTTACGGACCAAATCTGCGTACGGTCTTAAGGAGGTGAGAATCCGTGGACACTTGGGATAAATGTCATCGGTGAGATATGTCGTGTCGACACGGGGATAGGTGGTGAGTTTCTTCTCGTACAGCGACTGGATGGTCCGCAGTGTAAGATCCGCACTCATGTTGAACTTCTTGTTACATTCGACCTGCAGCGAGGTGAGGTCGAACAGACGCGGTGGGGCCTCCTTGCCGGCCTTCTTGGTTATGTCGTTGATGACCAGAGGCTGTTGTCGGATCGATTCGAGCTTGGCCTGACCGTCAGTTTCCTTGGCGAATTGCTTTATGGTGGAGGTAAAGACGGTGTCGCGATACTTGGTACGCAGTTCCCAGGAATCCTTCGGCACGAAATTTTCTATTTCTTTCTGACGGTTGACCACGAGGGCCAGGGTCGGAGTCTGGACGCGTCCGATTGACAGAATCTGCCGGTTGGTTCCATACTTTATGGTATAAAGTCGGGTGGCGTTCATTCCGAGCAACCAGTCACCGATGGCACGGCAAAGGCCGGCGGTATAGAGGGGCTCGAAATCCTTCTGATCGCGCAACTTGCTGAAACCCTCCTTGACCGCCTCGTCAGTCAGCGAGCTTACCCATAGGCGTTTCACAGGCTTGTCACATCCGGCCTTCTGCATAACCCAGCGCTGGATAAGCTCACCCTCCTGGCCGGCATCACCGCAGTTTATGATTTCATCGCAATTTTTGATAAGTTGTTGGATGGTATTGAACTGCTGTTCGATACCCCGGTCATTTTTCAGCCGTATCCCGAACTTAGGGGGAATCATGGGTAGATACGACAAGGCCCAGCTACGCCACATCGGAGTGTAATCGGCCGGCTCCTTGAGCTCGCACAAATGGCCGAAGGTCCAAGTGACACAGTAACCGTTACCCTCATAATATCCGGGGCGTTGGGTGTTAGCCCCGAGTATCCGGGCGATGTCGCGTCCCACACTGGGTTTCTCTGTGATACAAAGAATCAATGCTGTATGATTTTACAAGTGTTTGGCCTCATCCCAGATTTTGTCCATCTCCTCAAGAGAAGCGTCTGAGAAAGAACGGCCTTGTTCTTTGAGTCGCTGTTCGATGAAATTGAATCGCTTGATAAACTTACGGTTGGTTTTTTCAAGAGCATTCTCGGGGTCAACTCCGTACAGACGTGCGGCGTTTATCACGGCGAAGAGCAAATCGCCGAACTCGGACTCAAGTTTCTCCTTATTGCCGGCATCTGTCGATTTCATCTCGGTTTCTACTTCCGAGATCTCCTCTTTGACTTTGTCCCAGACCTGTTCCTTCTCCTCCCAGTCGAATCCAACATTGCGTGCCTTCTCCTGGATTCGGTTGGCCTTTATGAGGGCAGGAAGCGCCGCGGGCACACCGCTCAGGACGGTCTTGTTGCCATCCTTCTCGCGCTGCTTTATCTTCTCCCAGTTCTGAAGTACGGCATCAGCCGAGTCCGCCTGTACCTCTCCGTAAATGTGCGGATGACGGAATATTAGTTTCTTACGCAACTTGTCGCAGACATCGTAGAGGTCAAACGCTTCCTTCTCCTCCCCTATCTTGGCATAAAACGCCACATGGAGCAGCACGTCTCCGAGCTCCTTGCAGATATTGGAATCGTCCTCGGCGATGAGAGCATCGCAAAGTTCATATACCTCTTCGATGGTATTCGGACGCAGTGATTCGTTGGTCTGCTTACGGTCCCAGGGACATTTCTCGCGCAGAGTGTCGAGGACGTCAAGGAACTCGCCGAACGCTTTCAGTTTTTCTTCTTTAGTATGACTCATGGTCTGTTTCTACTTTCGGGTTTTCGCCGGTCAGTTCAAAGATCGGCAATCAACTGGTTAACAATACCGAACGTGCGCACCGGGGCATCATCCCAGAAACTGGTGTATTCGGAAATATTCTCGCCGCCTCCGGGCATGTCGCTCATCACACGGATGATGATGAACGGAGTGTGATACAGGTAGCAGGTCTGGGCGATGGAGGTCGACTCCATGTCGCAACCGAGTGCGTCCGGGAAGTGGGATTTGATACCCGCCACCTGTTCGGGGGTGCTGACGAATATGTCACCGCTGCATATAAGACCGGACTTGATTTCGAGGTCCGAGCCGGCGGCTAATTTCATTGCAGCCTCATGAGCGTGCTTGTCGGCATTATAATATACAGGCATCCCGTCGACTGCTCCATATTCATTGCCCGGACACCACACATCGTGATATGTAACTTTGTCCGCTACAAGAATGGAGCCGATTTTCATGGAGCTGTCTACACCTCCGGCAACACCGGAGTTTATGACCAGATCCGGATCGAACGATTCAATCACTTTGGCGGTGCGGATTGCGGAGTTCACTTTACCCACACCGCATTGGCAAGCAACGACATCCTTGCCGCCTATAGTGCCGGTGTAGACCGTAAGGCCATCTATCTCGGTTTCCTTATGGTCCGGCATATGTTTGAGCAAGAGGTCGAGCTCCTTGCGCATGGCGGCTATAATTGCAATTTTCATTTGACAGGTTAAGTTTTTGCTTATTTTCCTACAAAATTACGAAAAAAATTCATATTTTCGCTTCATAAAAGCAAACGAAACCAATCTTAGACCATGAATATCATAAAAATTTGGAATGACAATGCCTCCGAACGTCAGCTTCACGACATAGCCATGCGCCTCAAGGAGGGCGAGATAGCGATTATCCCCACCGATACGATGTACGGGATTGTCGGGGACGCGCTCAATATGAAGGCTGTCGAGAGAATCTGCAGGCTGAAGGGCATAAATCCGGAGAAAACCAATCTGTCCATAATCTGCCACGACATATCGATGGCGGCGGAGTACTCGCGTATCGACAACCGCGGGTTCAGACTGCTCAAGGAGTATACACCGGGCCCGTTCACATTCCTGTTCCGCTCGGCTTCAACGCTACCCAAGGCGTTCAAAAGCCGCAAGACAGTCGGCATTCGAATCCCTGCGTGCGAATTTGATCGTCAGCTGGTTAAGGCCATGAGAGGACCTTTGATAACGACCACCATAGAATACAGCGATGAGGATTATGCTGTAAGTCCCGGCCTGATTGCGGAAGCATATGACAACAAGGTGGAGCTGATGGTCGAGGGTGAAGACGGTTCGACGGGTCTGTCGACCATAATAGACTGCACGGGCAATGAGCCGGAGATAGTCCGCCAAGGCATAGGCATCATCGACCTTTGACGCTCAGGAAAATGCAAGAACAACAGGAGAATGCCGGACTCTTACCCTCAGACCTCTTCGAGGAAAATATTTGAGACCACATACTCCGCTATGACGCCGAGCACGGCCAGAGCTATGCAGATGGCGGCAATGGTCTCCAATTTACCGGAAGCCCGCAGACTCATACGCTTCAGGTATAGAGCGGCAAGGTGGCTGAAGACACCTATGAAGCAGAAAAATATTGCGATAAAGGCCCACCAGGGCAGATGGGCGATAAACGATAGGACTATGAGAATCACTACGAGTATCATAGCAATCCATGCCGTTATCTTTGATTCAATCAGTTTGGTCTTTGCCATGTCTATCTGAAGAGTTTCTGTCCGTATATGTGTCCGTCATCCCCTATTACCAGCAACGCGTAGAAGCCGGTTGGCAGCGCTGACAGGTCAAGATTGACGGTGTTTGTATTCTTGAAATATTTTTCCATCATCATCTGACCTTGCATCGAATATATACGAGCCATGCGGACATTTACGGGATAATAGATTGAATAGTGGGCTCCCCCTAAGTATGACACGACCGGATGCGACGGCGAGAGAATCTCATCGAGCTTGGCGAGGCGCGATCTTTCTTCTTCGGCAATCTCCTCGATGAATGATTCATAGAATGAAAATGGAATTTCCTCGACGGCTTCAGCCGTCACGTCATCAAGGGAATATCCCCGGTAATTTTCCGGGTTATAAATTGGGAATTCGACTGCACTCGGCATCATGATGCTGTTGTTGCGACGGTCGATGGCCTCAAGGTTGTCGCGGGCCTCGTCGCTGAGCGATGTATATTCGGGAGTGTCGTAGGGGTTATTGAGAGCCTTGTTGATATGCAGAGGGAGATTCTGCCACGCAGCAATGGCGCGTTCGGGCGAGCGCGAGTCGTAGCGGATAAGTTCTATCTCGTGAGCATATTGCGTCAGAAGAGACTTCTCCTCCTCGGTCATCTTGTCTCGCTCAAATTTACCGGCGCGGCTGTAACCGAGAATCGGGTAAGCCTTGCTGTCGGCCGAGATTATGACAAATCCACCCTTGGGATGATTATAGATATAGAAGGGAGCGAACAGACGGTCGGTGGTCAACTGACGGCCGTTCCAGGCTAATTTGGGCTTGGCGGTGTATTCACCATAAGCCGCATTGAAGAAGGTCTCGGCTATCTGCTTGGCCTGCTTCTGCGTAACCAGTTCGGCTCGCGCGGACAATGCGCCGTAGACGATGGCCAAACCGAGCAATAGCCCGGTTGATATCGATTTGAAAGCTTTCATACTGATATAACGCCCGACAACGGCATTTATTAGGACTCCGGAGTCAACATTTTTATGATATGGGGTCTGCGGGTTATAAAATTTTAAGCATCAGTTTACGTTAATTTCTGAAAAAGGAATTTGCACTTCTAATCATGTCAGTAATATTAAGACACATCTGTTCAGCTTTGCTGTTCGCCACAGCGGCCACTTTCACCGCCAGTGCTTACGAACCTGTTGTCAACGTAACAGTTGAATGTGACGAGACCGCCGAAGTCGGTGACACTCTCAACGTTCAGTACACTTTGGATTACAACGAGACAGCAATTGTCGACAACTACAAGCCACAGTTTATTATCGTCAACACTGCCACTCCGGCCTATGTCGTGACCGGACTCTCTCAGACAATGGCCGATTCCACACCGGCCATTGCGAACCCGGACGGCATGAAACATTTTACGGACACTTTTGTCACAACGCTTAGAGTACAGAATCCTCAGGATTTCAACACGCCGGCATATATGATTGTGTGCGGCACCGACACCCTGTCAGCACCAGTGCAACAGCAGGCCGTGGCGGTCAGTGGTGCCCAGAGCGTAGGCGACAAGAAAGACAAGAAGGCGCCCCGACCCAATATCGTAATTATTCCGAGCTTAGACAAAACCACTGTCGAATTTGGCCAACCTGTCACCGTGACATATTGGCTCGACTCGAATGCGGAGATAACCGGAGTTTCCACCAAGAAAGACACCCAGCTGTTTGTCGAGGCAAAGAAGTTGTTTAAACTTATTTTGAGATGTTAATAATGCAGTAAAATAATTAAAATACAGCGTATTCCACAAGGAATGCACTATATTATAGTTGCGACACTTTAATATACTGTACCCATGCCAGAATACGCTGTACTCGACAAAGATACAATAAAATCTG
>JAAGKN010000694.1_pt1 | contig 72028 bp, 83 predicted proteins | sample 6206371 | NCBI WGS metagenome assembly JAAGKN01 (sample SAMN11533720, study PRJNA540317) | gut metagenome | isolation source: fecal pellets from male and female animal of same cohort | host: Peromyscus leucopus | place: USA:CA | collected 2017
TCCTGAAATGTCCGTTCAAATACAATTCCTGAAATGTCCGTTCAAATACAAATACAATTTCGTAAAATCAGACAAAAAGAAACGAGGGCTAAAACCCTCGTTATTCTTATCTTTTAAATGGTGCCGCAACTCGGAATTGAACCAAGGACACAGGGATTTTCAGTCCCTTGCTCTACCAACTGAGCTATTGCGGCTAGTTACTCTGTTTTGCAACCCATGCTGGCTACCTTTTTATTATACAGGTTCAACATTTAAAGTCAAGAACTTTATTTATCAAAACAGAATAATTTAAACTTATGACGCTTGTGGTGCTAGATACAAAGTAACATTTCTACCTTCAAGCTGAGGCTTTTTCTCTACCTGAATAGGATCATTTTCCAAATCAGATAGAAATCTGTTTGCTAATTCAAATGCAAGATTTGAATGCTGCATTTCACGACCGCGTAACATTACAACAATTTTAACTTTATTACCTTGTGAAATAAATTTTCTAACACTTTTTATACGAACTTCGTAATCATGAACATCTATTTTATAACGTACTTTTACTTCTTTAACTTCAACAACATGTTGTTTTTTCTTAGCTTCTTTTGCTTTTTTAGCCATTTCGTATTTGTATTTACCATAATCCATAATTTTAGCAACCGGAGGAGCTTGATTTGGGCTAATTAATACTAAATCTAAACCGGCATCTTCTGCCATGCCAAGAGCTTTTGATGTTGGAACTATACCATGATTTGTTCCCTTTTCATCAATTAATCTTACTTCTTTTGAACGAATACGTTCATTCATTATTGTTTTGTCCTTGTCCTTCATGGATCTAGTATCGTTAGCTATTGTTTTATCTCCTATATTAAAGTTATACCACGCAGACACTATAACATAAAAATAAAAATAAAGCTATAGTGTAACATTTAACCATTATTAAGTTTTGTTACATTCCAGATATCAATTATACATATCATTTCACCCATTTGTAGAAATTTTAATAAAAATACAATTAAAGTTTTCCACAAGATATTCCGATAAATAATTTGTCAAGATTAAGGATATTTACCCGGAAATAATTAAATAAGGAGCATTTAAGTATGGAAAAATCACAGAATGAATCAATTATTGCATCTATGGAAATTTCAAGAACCCCAATTATGGAAATTGATATTTCTCAACCTCTGCAAACCCTATTTGATGAATGTCTAAACTTCATTTCTGTAAATGATTTTAATGTTTAAAAATCTGTAAATGAATAATTTAAAGAGTAAGATAAATCACATATCTTACTCTTTTTGTTTTACTATACAGAAATTAACAATTAGACTATTGTGTATATACAGATAAACAAAGTTGTAATAAAATAATTGCTAAAAGGGAGCAAACATGAAAAACACATTAGTCACTCTTGCAAAAATTTCTGTAATCACTTGTTTACTGGGCGGATGCGCCTTTGCCGATTTTAAAGAACATTTTGATTTAGGGCAAAGTTATATGTCGCAATACCAATATTCCGGAGCTATTACCGAATTTAAGAGTGCTTTAAGAATTAACTACCTTGATAACTCTGCAAGAATAGGTATTATTAATGCTTATACATCAAGGGGGGCTGAATATGCAACCAAAGATCAAGCTTATGAAAAAGCCGCAAATGACTTTAGAAGCGCATTATTCTATTTAATGTATTACCCAAGTAATAATACTCAAATTCAAAATTCAAATTCAGCCATCGTAAGCAACCAAAAAAATCTTAGTCAATGCATAAATATACAAAATTTCGACATCTCACCTGAAAACAGATTTAATTATGCAAAAAAACTTAGAGCAGAGGGTAATTTCCCTGCTGCAGCATATGAATTTATGCAGGCTTTAGGAAGTAAAAATTTACAAAAAGACAGTTTTGAGCAAGTAGCAAGTATTATGAAAGTTCTAGGAAACGAGCCTAAAGCTGCAGAATATTATAAAAAAGCTACAGCAGTTGCTCCTAATGATTTAAATACAAGACTTGCATATGCTAAAATTTTAGACAATCTTGGTTCTTCAGATGAGGCATTAAATGAATATAGTTTCGTTTTAGCCAGAACAACTTCAGATAACAAAGATTTATTATATACATTAGAACGAACCTTTAAGAAAAAACTTACTGCTTCTCCTAATAACGCAAACTTAAATGCTAATATGGGGGCTATTTTACAAAAAGAAGGTCGATTAGACGAAGCATTATCTTATTATAAACAGGCTGAAACATTAGACCCATCAAATATTAACACAAGAATTAATACCGGAACTTTGTACCAACAAAAAGGAGATTATAGAACGGCAATAAAGGCTTATGAATCAGTATTGATACTTTATCCTGATAATGTTAATGCAAACCTTTACAGAGCCCAATGCTATGATAAACTGGGAGATTCTAAAATTGCCCAAGAGGGATTTAAAAAAGTTATGGCACTTGATCCAAACAATGATTATTTAAAAGCCCAAATGGTTGAAAATGCGAAAAAGACAATGACTCCTGAACAGTTTGTAGAATACGTAAATACAAATATGGCTGAGATGACACCAGCTGATATTTTATACGACTACGCTATAGAACTTCATAAAAACGGAAAAATAGATAATGCAATATACATGTATAATGCTGCATTAAATGCAAACAGTAGAAATCCGGAAATATTTGTTAACTTGGCACTGGCTCAAGCACAGGGGAATGATTATGATGGAGCATTATCAACTTTAAAAACAGCTCAGGCAAAATTTCCAAAAGAATCAACAATAGCAAATACAGCAAAGAATATTTCGTCAATGAAAATTGATAACCAGCTCACAAAAGCAGCTGAAGCATATCACAATAAAGATTATAAAAGTGCAATAAACTATTATCTATCAGTAACTCCGGCTACAGTTGATACAATGATTGGAGTTGCAACATCATATCAAGAACTTGGAGATAAAAATAAAGCCATTGAATACTACAAAAAGGCTCTTGAACTTAAACCTCTAGATTCTGATATTGCATATTACATTGCTTGTCTTTACGGGGATAATGAAGACTTTATAAATGCAAAAGAATATTTACAAAAATCTATTGCTTTTAATAAAAATAACAAGCAGGCTGCAGAATATCTTCAATCTATAGAAGAATCCGACAGAGCAAATCTTTTAAACGATGCTATAGCACTATATGAATCAAATAACTACGATGAAAGTCTTGTTAAATTTAACGAATTGTTATCAAAAGATTCAAAAAATTCATACGCACTTTATTATCGTGGTATGATATATGATACAAAAGAAAAACGCAATGAAGCAATTGCCGATTTAAAAAATGCCTATAAATTAAACAATGAATTTACAATCTGTAATTACTTAATAGCCTCAGATTATGATGCTCTTGGCAAATTCAAGGATGCATATACATATTATACCGCTTATGCAAACTCAGATGTCCAGGATGATGAATACAAACAATATGCAAAAGCCCGTGCAGAAGAATTAAAAGAATATGCAAAATAGAGTACAAAATTTAATACAAAGTAAAGTATCACTTGCTCCAATGGCAGGGATTACTGACTATGTTTTACGTTCCTTAGTGCGAAAATATGCACCAGATGCTCTACTTACAACTGAGATGATAAGTTCAGAATTTTTAGCACAAAACGTTAGAACTGAGATTACAAAACTTGATGAAACTCACCATCCGATAGTTTACCAAATCAACGGTCATAAACCTCATTTAATGAATTATTCGGCAAAATATTTATCACAATTTGCAGATATGCTTGATATCAATATGGGCTGTCCTGTTAATAAAGTAGTAAAAGGGCAAGATGGAGCTGCACTTATGCGCAACCCGTCTTTAGCTGCAGATTTAGTAAAAGCTGTAAAAGACGGAACAAATAAACCGGTTAGTGTAAAATTTAGACTTGGATATACAGCAGAGGAAATGAATTTTGTAGAATTTGGACAGCAAATGCAAAAAGCAGGAGCTGAATTTATTACAATTCACGGGAGGACCCGCTCTCAATTTTATGCAGGAAAAGCTGATTGGGATAAAATAAGATTACTTAAAAACAATGTTGATATTCCTGTATTTGCGAACGGAGATGTGACATCTATTGATAGCGCAATAGAATGCTTAGAAAAAAGTCAAGCGGATGGTATTGCAATTGGTCGCGGCATACTTGGAGATCCGACATTAATCGGCAGGGTTGCACACTATCTTAAAACTGGAGTAAAATTACCGGAACCAACACTTAATGAAAAACTTGATATTATGAAATGGCACTTAGACGAAGAAATTAAGTTAAGAGGAGAAAATGTTGCAATAAAATTTTTTAGAAAATTTTACCCATATTATATTGCAGGAATAAGAAATGCTTCAAAAATCCGTGGAGTTATGGTAGTTGAAGAAGATTACAACAAAATTTTAGAATACATCGAATATATAAGAAAAGAAAATTCAGCGCAATACGTATAGAACAACTGTTGATAAATAAAAAAAAACTGTTATAATAACACATATGAAAAGATTTTTAGCAATATTTGCAGCAATTTTTATATTATCAACTCCTGTTTTAGCTGAAGATTTTGAAATTAATACACTCGAAATGCGTGATTATGATGAAATCATACTACCTGTAGGTTCTTTTATTCCGGTTATGACAACACAGGAAATTTCTACTGAAACCTGCCCTGAAGGTTATAAATTAAAATTTATCGCAACTAGTGATCTTTTTATGTACGAAACAAATATTATCCCCAGAAACACTGAATTCTTCGGATATATTGAAAAAATTAACGAACCTGTTATCGGCACAAATGCATCAATGAAAATAAAAATAACCAAAATTCTAATGCCTGACGGATTTGAGATTCCGACAAAAGGTTATATTTATACATCAAATAACAATTTAATCGGCGGAGAATTAACACCACCCTCAGAATGGGTTAGAATGCCGCATTATCAAAGCAAATATCAAGGAATTTCCTGGAACCATCGCGCTGCAACCCTACAGATAAGACCAGGCGGTAAAAGAAGTATGGGTACTCACACTAAAATTCCTGCAGGAGATCAACAAATAATTATCCTGACAGCTCCAACAGGTATTACGCATACAATAACAGAGTAAATAAATTGACAAAATTAATATATGGAGTAAAATATAAGTAATATTATGTCTTAGGGAGCAGTTTAATGAAAAAAATATTTATATTAGCGGTATTGTTGTTTTCAGCTAATTGTACATTTGCAGCAGCAAATTACAGTTTACAACAAAATACAGAGTCTCAAAATTTCAAACTTCCTGCAACAACTCTTAAAGGAAGTGTTGTTACAGTACCGGCAGGTGAAACATTTAAAGCACTTGTCACTTCCCCTGTCAGTTCTGAAACTGCAGTAACCGGTCAAAGCGTAACTCTTGCCCTTGGTTCTGATTTATTTTACAACGGTAACAAAATCGCACCGGCAGGAAGTTGTGTATATGGAACCGTTATTGAAACATCAAAAGCCAAACACGGCAGCTTGAACGGTAAATTAACTTTGAGATTTACACAAATAATAACCCCTTCCGGACAGAATATTCCAATATCAGCAGTGGTAAAAACAGACGATAATACAGGTACTTTACTTGGTGGCACTGCAATGGATACAACAAAAGAATACGCTAAAGATATTGCAATAGGCGCTGGAGCCGGAGCCTTAGCCGGGGTTATGATTTCTCCTCTCGCAGGTGGAAGTGTAGGTAGAGGCACGGCATTAGCAACCGCAGTCGGGTCCGGCGGCGGGCTGGTTAAATCTATATGGGATAAAGGTAATGATGTTGTTATTCCTGTTAATACAGTAATTGATCTTATACTTACCCAACCAATAACTGTGAACCCGGTTAATAATGAAGATAAGTCATTCGGGCAATAATATTATTGAAACTTTAAAATAAAATCATTAACAAATAAGAGATAAAAATATATTTGTTGTTAGGGAATAAAATGTCAATATTAGGTAGATACACAAACAGCACAAAAAATTTAGAACAAGAGTCAGGGATTTCAAAAAACTTGGAATACAGAATGCCTGCAGTTACAAGAGAGGATAAAGAATCTATACCTCTAAAAAAAGCAATGGCTAATTCTACAATTATTCACATTGCAGCACCTGTAATTTTTTGGCTAATTGTTACAATTCTTGCGATTTTAGGTATTCATTTAAGTTTATTTGAAAAACCCAAACCTAAAGTTAATGATATTGAATTTGTTCTTATAGATAAAGAAGAAAAACCAAAAGACCCAAACACAAAGTTTAGAGCTGACAGGAATTCAAGAACTGGCGGAATTAATGATCCTAAAAAACCGGTTTCAATGCCATCTTCAAAACCGGCAGCAAAACCTGCGCCATCATCTCCTGCACCTGCTCCTAAAAAACAATCTATTGTAAATAAAATTACTCAAAGCGTTGCTCCGCAAAAGGCACCTACCAAAACTCCGCCTAAAGCTACAACACCACAAAAAAATGTTACACCATCTCCAACGGTTGAACAGACTATTCCAAAACCTCAAGTGGCAAAACCACAGCCACCTACAGCAAAACCGTCTGTAAAACCGCCAATGACACCTAAAGCCGTACAAAAACCAACAAATTCTCCATTTAAAGTACCTGTACCTCCTGGAGGTACAAAAGCAGGTCAATACGCAACTGGTCCAATCAGCGGTTCCGGCTCTTCTAACAAAGGCGGAACAAAAGGAAGCGGAACATATTCTCCAAATCCGTCACTTGCACCTGTTGGCTCTGGTTCAGGTTCTAAGTTGGCTTCTGGATCAGGCAGCGGCACTGCGGGTACAGGCTCCGGTACAGGGTCAGGATACGGTAAAGGTTCGGGTTCCGGCGGCGGAAACCCAGGAGGAGGCGGAGGTCGTCCAGGTATTGATGCCATTCGTGAACCGGATTTTGGTCCATACATGAGAGAACTTCAAAGAAGAATTAAAATGAACTGGGATCCACCAAAAGGAAACGAAAGTAAACGTGTAGTTCTTTTATTTAAAATTGCAAAAGACGGAAGATTATTATCTTGCTCAGTATTTAAATCATCAGGACTACCAAATGCAGATAAAGCGGCTCTTAATGCAGTACATTTAGCAGCACCGTTTAGACCGCTTCCTCCTGAATTCAAAGGACAAAGCATAGATATTCAATTTACATTTGATTACAATGTATTTGGAGCTACTAGATATTAGGGAAAAGTTATTACAAAAAATGAGGATAAAAAACTATGGAATTATTATTAGAGTCAATTAAAATGGACTGGCCGGTATTGTTACCAATCTTTGCGTGTTCAATTCTGGTTTTAGGGGTTGTAATCAGTAAATGGTCATTTTATCAAAAAAACCAACGTGATATCACAATCTATATGAGAGAATTAAATAAAAACTTATCAAAAAATGACTTATCAGCAGCACAAAATACAGCTATTCGCTGCGGCGGTGTTATCGGTGAAGTTATCGAAGAAGCTGTAAGAATTTTCTCTGAACAAAGAAACGGATTTTCTCGTTCATTTGATATTTCTGCAGCATTAGCTACAAGAAAACTTGAAAGCCACTTAACAATTCTTGGTACAATCGGTGGTGTTGCTCCATTCTTAGGTTTGTTTGGTACAGTTGTCAGAATTCTTTTAACATTCAACATCTTAGCAGACTCAGGAAACCAAGCAGCAACAGTTGCTTCAGGTATCGGTTCAGCATTGATTGCTACAGCTTTCGGTCTTGGTGTTGCGATTGTTGCGGTTATCTTCTTCAACTCTTTCCAATCAATTGTAAAACATTACGAAGACGACTTCCAATTAATCAAATTATTATTCTTAAGCTTTGTAGATGCTGAAAATGAAACTCAAAACTAAATATTCATCTTCAAAAGTTAACTTATAACAGGTAAATAAAATGGCATTTTCAACAAATAAAAAACAAAAAATGTTCAACGAAATCAATATTACACCATTAACAGATATCTTTCTGGTACTGTTAATCATCATGATGGTTGTTGCTCCGTCTTTCCAATCTATGGATAATGCGGTAGAAGTTCCGGAGGTTAATAACGGTATAAATATTGAAGATTCTAAGGTTACAGTATCAATTACAAAAGACGGTGCAATGTTTGTTAATGGAGAAAGCATACAAAATTCCCAATTAACAGACAAACTTATTGCAGTAAAAGGCGATATTGAAGCACCTGAAGTTATTGTAAAAGCTGATAAAGCAATTAAAAGTGCAACAATTATGGATGTTATGAATGCTGCACAAAATGCAGAATACAAAAAGCTTGTAGTTGCAGGTGAACCTTTAAACAAAAAAGAACAAAAAGAACTTGAAAAAAATAAAAATATAGAAATTCCACAGGACGGAGAATAATGAGAGAAACATTTAATGAAATTAATATCACACCATTAACAGATATTTTCCTTGTATTGTTAATTATTATGATGGTAATTGCACCATTACTGGATCAACAAGGTATCAGTCTTACTGTTCCTGAAAATGTCGAACAATCACAAGTTGATAAAGATCCTCAAATCTTGACAGTCGTTGTTTCTCAAAATGATAAATATTTTATTCATAATGAAGAAGTTTCTCCGGATATGCTAGGCACAATACTTAGTCAGGAAATAAAAAACTACCCCGATGGGCTTTTAATTCAAGCTGACGGAGATTCAACCCACGGAGCTGTGGCAAAACTTATGGATAAAGCTCGATATGCAGGAGTAAAAGCAATATCTTTAGACCAAATATAAATAATAATTCTAATAACAATTGGCGCAATGAATAATTTATTCATTGCGCCAATTGTTATGTTATTTTGCATCAATAAGTTTCCATCCCCGATTCTTAACAAGTGATAAACAGTAAAAACCGCTACTACCTTTGCTGCAATTTTTAACTTGCTCATCCATTGAAGTATCACTGCCTGCAGGTACCAATTTACCGGTTTCTTCTTTATAACCTAAAATATAAATATCTTTACCAAATATATTTGGATTACGATCTCCATTAACATCTATATAAAAAACTAGCGAAACCTTAGCATTTGTATTTATCCCGAAAGTATCCACCATCATAGCTGAATGATAATCATCAAGACAAATAAAACTACCATTATTTAAAACCATACCAACAGAAGATGCGCCACACCCTATTCCTGTTGCTGAATTATAACTAACTCCGCTAAGAGTTTTTACATTTTTTGACCAACAGCCATGCTCATCATAACAAACACGTGCAACTTTAATATAAGGAAGCATATATGTTTGCATCCAAGATTTCATTGCTTCGATATTATTAGAAGTAGGAATAGAGTTTATTGCACCATCCTCGTTTGCAGATGTCATCATCTGCTGAAGTATAGAATAATTTTCTTTTAAAATAGCTTCAAAGTGGTGATTTCGAATCTTTGCCATAAGTGTCGGAATAGTCATTGCCGCAACTACACCAATTATACCTAGAGTAATTAAAACCTCAGCTAATGTAAAAGCATTCTTTAAAGAGTTACCCCCCCCCGCGATTCTAATTTTTGTTTAAACTTCATAATTTTCCCTCCTATATTACAAGTTTCAACTCATTTATTACAACTTCTAATGCACCCTGTTGATCATTGAAAACGGTTTCGCAATCTTTACATGCTGCCAGATAAAAGTCTTTATCCGATAATAATTTTTCAATATAATCGCTTAATTCTTGTGGAGTTTTAACAATTTTTCCGGCATTAGTTTTTCCTAAAAGCCAGTAAATATCACGAAAATTATGAATCGAAGGTCCTGTAATTGTAGGTTTTGAATATACAGTAGCTTCTAATGGATTATGACCACCGGTTTTATTAAAACTTCCACCAATAAATGCAAATGAGCAAATTGAATACATTTTAGACAATTCTCCCATTGTATCAAGAATAATTACATCCTTATCTTTAAAAGTATCTTGTTTTGAACGAAAACCATAAGTTAATTCTAAATTATCAAGAACCGGTGTTATCTGAGGTAATCTTGTTAAATGACGGGGAACTAGCAATAATTTTGTATCTGCATATTTTTTATGCTTTTCATTAAATACATTAAGAATAATTTCATCTTCACCCTTGTGTGTACTACCTGCAATTATCACACGATAACCATCTTGACCAATATCTACGGTTTCATTAGATTTTTTCACATCAAATTTTAAGTTCTTCATAACAAAAGTTCTATCTTCAGGAGCCCCTATAGAAACTAGTTTATTTCTGTCGATTTCACTCTGAGTAAGAATTTTTGTATATTTTGATAAAACTGGCTTAAAGAAAAAGCCAAACAATTTATATAAATTATAAGTAGAATCAGACATTCTGCCATTTATAGTATATAGTTTAATATTTCTTGAACGACAGGAAAAAGCAAATACCGGCCACAATTCTGTTTCTGCAATCAACACAACTGTAGGCTGAATTTTACTTAAAAAAGAATCCACACAAAATGGAATATCAAATGGGAAATAAGTTATAAAATCTGCAACAGTCGAAAACTTTTTTATTGCAATTTCTTGCCCGGTCTTTGTACCAGTAGTTACGACTATTTTATAATCAGGAAATTCTTTTCGTGTTTTTTTTATAAGATTTTCTAATGCTATAACTTCACCAACGGATACTCCGTGATACATAATTACTTTATCACCAAGATTAGGAGTTTTAAAAAAGCCTAATTTTTCTTTCCAGCCATATAAAAATTTACCGTTAAAAACACGAACAATATAATAAAACGGTAAAAGTAAAATAAATAATAGTGTTGAAACAAGTCCATACAAAAATAATTCACTAAACATCGAAACTACAATTATAACAATAAAATTAAAATAATAGAATAAGTAATCATAATAAAAAATTATACAACAAATTATAGAACATGTTGACATTATACACAAAAATTTATAAAATCGAATTATGGCAATAGTTTATTTAAGTTAGGTTCAAATAAAGGTGACCGAATCGGTTATGTACAGCAAGCAGCAAGTCTGCTTGGTGCTGATGAAGGAATTACAATTGTACGGACTTCAGCATTTTACGAAACAGAGCCGTGGAATATGAATACCCAAACCTGGTTTGTTAATGCAATTGTAGAAATAAAAACAAAGTATCCTCCGCGAGATCTTCTTGATATTTGTCAGAGAATAGAAAAACAATTAGGCAGAACACATAAAACAGAACAGGACTATGAAGATAGAACAATTGATATTGATATTTTATTTTATAACAAAGATGTAGTTAACGAAGAAAATCTTACAATTCCACATAAGTATGTACATTTACGAGCATTTACACTTGTTCCTATGATGGAGCTGAATTCAGAATATATTCATCCTGTTCTTCATAAAAATATAATTGAAATGCACTCAGATCTTGAAAACCCTGAAATGGTATTTTTATATGGCACCAGAGTCGACTTCTAGGGCGGGGGTAAATGGAGAGTGAAAACTGTTGCAATAATCGGGGCAGGTCCTGCAGGATGTATTTGTGCAAATTATTTACAGGATAGATTTGACGTAACTCTTTTTGATAAGGATAAATTTTTACAAACAATTCTTGCAACAGGCGGAGGCAGATGTAATCTTGCGCATGCCGAGTACGACTTTAAAGAACTTGCAAAAAATTATCCACGAGGAGAAAAATTTTTATATTCAGTATTTTCAAAATTTGCAACAACAGACACTATTGATTTTTTTAAATCTATAGGAGTAAAAACATACACCCAAAAAGATAACAGAATTTTTCCAACTTCAAATTCAGCAAAAGATGTTCGAGCAAAAATATTATCATCACTTTCTAAATGTAATTTTATAAAAGAAGAAGTAATAAATACTACACCTATTTCTAACGGATGGAAAATAAAAACAAATAAAAGCTCATACGCTTTTGATTATGTAGTTGTTGCAACAGGCGGACATGCCGGATATACCCTATTAGAAAACCTTGGGCTTAACATAATAGAACCAACCCAAGCTCTTGTCGGATTAACTACAGAAGAAGATTTATCACAGCTTTCCGGTGTAAAAGTCCAAAATGTTCAAATAAAAATAGACAAAAAAATATTTAATGGAGATATTTTATTTACTCATCAAGGTATTACTGGACCCGCCATTTATAAAATTTCTTCAATTTACGCACGAAAAAAATTTCCATATAAAATATCATTAAAATTTGCAGATTTTAAAGACATGCCGCAATACTTTCTTGAAAAAAGTGAAATGGAACTAAGCAACAGATTAAAAGAATATGTTCCAAAATCTGTAGCAAAATATATATTGCAAAGATTAGATATTCCAGACCGACGATGCTGTGCAACAGGAAGAACTTCTCAACAAAATATTTTGAATGAACTTGAAGGACTAACACTACATATCAGCGGTAAAATTCCTAAAGGAGAAGTTGTAACCTGCGGCGGATTAGATTTAAAAGAAGTAAACAGTAAAACTTTAGAAGCAAAAAAACACCATAATCTGTACTTTTGTGGAGAAGTCCTTGATATTGATGGTTTTTGCGGGGGATTTAATCTTCAAAATTGTTGGTCAACTGGTTTTATAGTTGCTCAATCAATAATAGACTCTAATTAATCAGTGTAAAATGTTTACCTAAAGCATCTTCTAATTCTGCAATAATTTCAGATACAGGCATGTCTAAAGCTTCTGCAATACGCCATAATGTAGATAATTGCGGATCTTTAACAGATTTTTCTAAATCTGCCCACATAGATTTTGTCATCCCTATCTCATCTGAAATAAGGCTAATAGATTTATTCTTTTCAAGCCTGTGATTCTTGATTATCACAGAAAGGGCTTGCTGCATAAGCTTTTTATTCTTCAAATAAACATCTTGCATAAATTAGATTTTAGTGCTAAATTAAGAACAAGTTGTGCTAGTATTAGAACGGAGATGTAAAGATGAAGGCTTTTACGTTAGCAGAGGTACTAATTACCTTGGGTATAATTGGAATTGTTGCAGCAATGACGATTCCAACACTTATTGCAAAAATAACAGAAAATCGTACTGTAACACAATTAAAAGCAGTACAAAGTATTCTTGCTCAAGCGCTTAGAGCTGCTGAAGAAGAATATGGTTCACCTGAAGGCTGGGAAATAAGCGGTTATAATGAAGAAAGTGCCATAAAAATTGCTAATAACTTAAAAACAACTATGAAAGTAGCATTAGATTGCGGAGTGGAAGACAAAAATAATCACTGCGCACCAAATGTAATATATAAGTACCTTAATGAAAAAAACAATGTTAATTTCGCAACAGACAAGGTATATTATAAAATTGTATTATTGAATGGAAGCAGCATTTACATAAGAGGAAATGGCAGAACTGGAAATACCTTAGGAATGTTTTATGTTGATACAAATGGAAAAGCTAAGCCAAATATATGGGGACGAGATTTATTTCAATTTGTTTTAAGAACAGACGGACTTTATCCTTCAGGGCATCCTGAAAAATCTACAGCTACTACCGCTCAATCTTGTAATAAATCAGACACGGGTTTTGGATGTGCTTATTATGTTTTACATCACGAAAATATGAACTATTTACATAAATAATATCTTTTACAGTTTGTGATATAATTATACTGTTAGTATAGTTAGAGGGGCCCACCTCATGCGTTAGCCGGTGTTTTACCGGAGCGTAATTGTGATTAGCAATTACGGCAGGGTACAAACACTACAATTCCGCCGTTGCGACTGTAATAAAATGAAAGGAGCGGACAAATCTATGATTTGACAGGCGGGAAAGGGGAAATGTTATAAATGAATGTGGTTATTTATTAACAACTAATGTGGTAAAAGGGCAGAAAGAAGAAAAATGGAAAAGAACAATGAAACTTTGAGTATTTTAAGACACTCAACTTCACACATCATGGCACAAGCCGTTCAAAGCCTGTTCCCATCTGCAAAGTTAGCAATAGGACCGGCAACAGCTGACGGTTTTTATTACGATTTTGATTTAACTGACGGTCATGCCTTCACGGAAGAAGATCTTGCTAAAATCGAAGAAAAAATGAAAGAAATTATTAAACAAAATCTTACATTTGAAAAATACGTAATTCCTGATGTTGAAGCTCAAATTGAAGAATTTAAAGAAGAAGGTGAAATCTACAAAGCTGAACTTTTGGAAGAACACAAAAACGATAATCCGACTTTGTACATAACAAAAGATAAAGACGGAAACGCTTTATTTAATGACCTTTGTGCAGGACCTCACCTTCCAAACACATCATATATTAAAGCAAACGCTATTAAATTATTAAAAGTTGCAGGTGCTTACTGGCGCGGTAACGAAAACAATAAAATGCTTCAAAGAATTTATGCTACAGCTTACTGGAATAAAGAAGATTTACAAGCTTACTTAACATTTATTGAAGAAGCTGAAAAACGCGACCACAGAAAATTAGGTAAACAGCTTGATTTATTCTCAACAAGAGAAGAATTAGGCGGAGGTCTTGTTTTATGGCATCCAAATCTTGCAACTGTAAGAGAACAAATTGAAAACTATTGGAGAGAAGAACACAGAAAACGCGGTTACGTAATCGTTACAACTCCTCAAATTGCTAAATCAAAATTGTGGGAAATTTCAGGTCACATGGACCACTACAAAGAAAATATGTTCTTTATCCAAAAAGATGAAGATTCTGATGAACAATTTGTTGTAAAACCAATGAACTGTCCGTTCCACATCTTAATTTATCAAGCAAACAGATATTCTTACCGTTCATTGCCGCTTAGAATGGCTGAACTTGGTACAGTTTATCGTAAAGAAAAATCAGGTGCATTATCAGGCTTAACACGTGTTCAAGGCTTTACCCAAGACGATGCTCACGTATTCTGTACACCTGAACAATTAGTTGATGAAATCAATGCAATTATTGACTTTGTTGCAGATACAATGGCAATATTCAACATGGAATTTGAAGTTGAACTTTCAACCCGTCCTGAAAGCTTTGTTGGTGAAATTGAAAACTGGGACAGAGCAGAAGCAGGCTTGAAAGAAGCTATGGACAGACGTGGAATGAAATACGAAATCAACGAAGGTGACGGCGCATTCTACGGTCCAAAAATCGACTTTAAAATTAAAGATGCAATCGGCAGAACTTGGCAATGTGCAACAATTCACTTGACTTTAACCTTCCTGCAAGATTTGATATCAAATATCAAGATAAAGACGGTCAATTAAAAACTCCTATTATGCTTCACCGTGTAATTTTCGGTTCAATGGAAAGATTCCACGGAATCTTAATTGAACACTATGCAGGCGCATTCCCAACTTGGCTTGCTCCAACTCAAGTAAATATTGTTCCGATTTCAAACGAAAAACACGTAGACTTTGCAGAACAAGTTTACAGAAAAATGCGTGAAGCAGGTATCAGAGTAAATCTTGATGACCGTTCAGAATCTATGAACTACAAAATCAGAGAAACTCTTCAAGATAAGAAAATCCCTTATGTTTGTGTAATCGGGGATAAAGAAATTGAAGCAAATTCTGTTGCGGTTCGTGCTCGAGGAATTGGTCAAGTCGGAACATTTACAGTTGATGACTTCATCGAAAAAATTGTTTCCGAAATCAAATCAAGAGCAAATGAATCATTTGGAAAGGTTTAAAACATTTAAAACAGAGAAAAACCGGTTTGTTTCTGTTCCAGCTTGGTAATTCAGAATCTTAAACCGGTTTTTTATTTTTGAATAATTTTTATTTCTTCAAATCAGCTTGATAATTATAATGTTCAATTGCATCTTTTAATCCTGCATAAACATCTTCAATAATTTCTTTATCTGCTTTATATTCCTTAGTCAATTGACGTTTTACACTCGAAACAGATGTAGTTTTTAGGGCTTCTTTGTGTAAATTCCCCAGTCTTAAACGTAAACCATTAAAATAGCCTTCAAAAAGATTAATGTCTTCAGGAGAGAAGTTTATAACAGCTTGATCCGGAATATCTGCATAATCCATATTTTTCCCATTTAAGAATAACTTTTGAGAAACTTTACCTCGGAACATTTGCTTAACCAAATCAATATATCTTTCAAATTTTCCGGCATTTGATTGGCTTGAAGAAGGTTTAGATGTATCAACATGCAACTCTTCAAATTTTCTCAAATGATTATAAATTCTGCTTGATTCTTCATGTTTTGCGGCACTGTAATTTGGACCAAAAAGAATAATCAATTCATGCTGTATAGGACTTTTCTTTTTATCAAAATCCCTGACAAAACGCATTTGAATATCTTCATATCCGGATTTTTGAGGTTTACCAATACTAAAGCGTAATTCCGGAGCTAATTTCATTATTTGATCAGATACATCTTCTAAACGAATATCTAAATCAGGAACAGATTTTTTTAATTTTGAACGTAATTCGATTTCTTCTTGAGGAGAAGAATAATCATGATTTTTTAATCGCTCAATAATTTTAATTTCATCATCTGAAGGAATATATCCACGCTTCATTAAATCTTGAACATTCATAGAAGTATCAGCCAGAACATAACCACGCTGCTTCATCATTGGAAGAAGTTCATCATTTAACTTAGTTAAATCATATGGATTATTACAATATAAAGTTGCTCTAATTGTATCAGGAACCTTTAAACTACCAGAACGAACTATTTTACTGGTTCTGGCTTTAGGTGATTTTACAGGACTTAATTCACAATATACACGATCAAAAGAAAAACCTTTTTCCTTTAATTTAAAAGCAACAGACTCCAATACATCAAGATAAGTTGTAGCAATACGAAGTAGCCTAGGATTATCAGCAATAAATTGACCTTCTAAAAAATCAGCAATTTTTGCTCCTCCACCAGTAAAGTATACAGTATCTGCCTTCAAAGGTGAAAGCTTTGAAGGCATTACAGGGTTACTGTAATGCGAATTTTTGACATTTTGTATATGAGTTGAAAAATTTTGGGATAATAAATTTATATTCATAATTTAACCTTCTACTGCTATATAAAACACCACGCAGAAATTAAATTTTACAAAGGAAATTGAAAAAATAAAAAATTTGTAACATTTATTTACATGTAAAAGTTACAAAACATTAAAACTTGGTCAAAAGATATGTTTGTATTATCATGTAATAGTACAGTTGTAGTTAAGTTATAGCATACAAAATAAGGAGGGTTAATATGCCTGGAAAAACAATTACAGTTGATGGTAATTACGCAGCCGCGCATATTGCTTATGCATTAAGCGAAGTATCAGCAATTTACCCAATCACTCCTTCATCTACTATGGGTGAATGGATTGATGAATGGGCATCTCAAGGAAAGAAAAATATTTGGGGAAAAGAAGTAAAAGTTGCAGAAATGCAATCTGAAGCAGGTGCAGCAGGTGCTGTTCACGGTTCACTTAGCAGCAGGTTCTTTAACTTCTACATATACAGCATCTCAAGGTTTATTATTAATGATTCCTGTTATGCATAAAGTAGCAGGGGAAATGCTTCCTCACGTAATCCACGTAACAGCTCGTGCATTAGCAGCTCAATCATTAGCAATTTTCGGTGACCATACAGACGTTATGGGCTGCCGTAACACAGGTTATGCAATGTTAGCTGCTAACTCTGTTCAAGAAGAAATGGATATGGCTTTAGTTGCTCACTTAGCTACTTACAAAGCTAAAGTTCCTTTCTTACAATTCTTTGATGGTTTCAGAACTTCTCACGAAATTCACAAAATCGAAGAAATTGCTTATGAAGATATCGCTAAATTAGTTGAACCTAAATATATTGAAGAATTCAGAAATCGTGCTCTAAGACCTGAAGCTCCTATTTGTAAAGTTGGTGCTCAAAACACTGACGTTTACTTCCAAGGACGTGAAACAGTTAACAAATACTATGATGCAGTTCCTGATATCGTTCAAGAATATATGGATAAAGTTGCTAAAGTTACAGGAAGACAATATCATCCGTTCGATTACGTTGGTGCTCCTGATGCTACTGACGTTATCGTTGCTATCGGTTCTGCTTGCGAAACTATTGAAGAAACAATTGAATACTTGAACGCAAACCGTGGTACTAAATACGGTTTAGTTAAAGTAAGATTATACAGACCATTTGATGTTAAACGATTCAACGAAGCATTACCTGCATCAGTTAAACGTATTGCAGTTCTTGATAGAACTAAAGAACCTGGTTCAATTGGTGAACCATTATTCATGGACGTTACAGCAGCTGTTGCAGGTAAAGATATCAGAGTTATCGGCGGACGTTATGGTTTATCTTCTAAAGAATTTACTCCATCAATGGTTCTTGCTATTTACAAACACTCTGAAAATAACGGTTTCCACGGATTTACAGTTGGTATCGAAGATGACGTAACTCATAAATCTTTAAAAATTGAAGAACACATTGTTACTGAACCTGAAGGTACTACAAACTGTATGTTCTGGGGCTTGGGTTCAGATGGTACTGTTGGTGCTAACAAAAACTCAATTAAAATTATCGGTCAATACACTAACAAAGATGCTCAAGCATACTTTGCTTATGACTCTAAAAAATCATTTGGTGTAACTGTTTCTCACTTAAGTTTCGGTGATGAACCAATTAAATCAACTTACCTTATTACAGCTCCTGACTTCGTATCTTGCTCAGCTCACGCTTACGTTGGCAGATATGACTTGTTAAAAGGTATTAAAGAAGGCGGTACATTCTTCTTAAACTCACCATATACAAAAGAAGAAGCTTTTGCTCACTTAACAAGAGATATGCAAAAAACTATCATTGATAAGAAAATCAAATTCTACAACGTAGATGCTGAAAAACTTATCAAAGAACAACCTGGCTTAAGAGGTAAAGGTGCAAACACAGTTATGATGGTTGCATACTTCAAAGTTTCAGGAATTATTCCGTTTGAACAAGCTCTTGAAGGTATGAAAGAAATGACAATCAAAACCTTTAAGAAAAAAGGTGATGATGTTGTTAACATGAACTTAGCATTGATTGATGCTGCTGTTAACGCAACTGAAGAAGTTGCTGTTCCTGCAACATTAGACGGTGTTGGATGCGTTGATGATGTTAAATTAATTTCAGATGATGCTTCTGAATTTGCTAAGAAAATCATTGAACCTTCAATGAGACAAAAAGGTGATGATATCCCTGTTTCAGCTATGTCATATGACGGTGTAATCCCAACAGGTACAGCTTGTTTAGAAAAACGCGGTATTGCTCCAAGAGTTCCTCATTGGAATAGCGAAAACTGCTTACAATGCGGTATTTGTGCTTCTGCTTGTCCGCACGCTGCAATCAGAACAAAATTAGTTGAAGCTGATAATCTTAAAGATGCACCAGAATCATTTAAAACAATTGATGCTAGACCAAATCTAAATGGTGAAAAATTCAAAGTTCAAGTTTATTGCGAAGATTGTACAGGCTGCGGTGTATGTTTAGACCAATGTCCTACATTAAGAAATCCAGATAAAGCAAAACACGCACTAACTTGGTCAACTATTGAAAAAGAAGTTGAAGCATGCGAACTTGTTAATGAAAAATTCTTTGATGAATTACCTGATAACGTAATGGGTAAAAATACTACAAAAACTATCAAAGGTGCTATGTTGAGAAAACCATTATTCGAATTCTCAGGCGCTTGTGCAGGTTGTGGTGAAACACCTTATGTTAAATTGGTTTCTCAATTGTTCGGAGAAAATGCAATCGTAGCAAACGCAACAGGTTGTTCTTCAATTTACTCAGGTACATTCCCAACAATTCCTTATACAACGAATAAAGAAGGCAGAGGACCTGCTTGGGCTAACTCATTATTCGAAGATAACGCTGAATTCGGTTTTGGTATGCGATTAGCAGTAGATCAAAACAGAGATACTTTAAAAACTTATGTTGAAAAAGTTCTTGAAAACGAAAAAACTCCTGCTGACTTAAAAGAAGCTTTAGAAGGCGCTATGGCTCACTTTGATAATTCAAAAACAGAAGAAGCTGTTGCAGCTCAAAATAAAGCTAAAGAAGTTCTTGCAAAATATGCAGATTGCGGATGCTCTGACTTAGCTAAAGTTAGAGAACTTCAAGACTACTTCACAGATAAATCAGTATGGATTATCGGTGGTGACGGTTGGGCAAACGATATCGGTTACGGCGGTATTGACCACGTTTTAGCTCAAAACAAAAACGTTAATATCCTTGTTCTTGATACAGAAGTATACTCTAACACAGGTGGTCAAGCTTCTAAATCAACACCTACAGGTGCTGTTGCTAAGTTCGCTACAGGCGGTAAACCAACATACAAGAAAAACATGGGCTTAATGAGCATGTCTTATGGTTATGTTTATGTTGCATCAGTTGCACTTGGTGCTGATAGAGGTCAAACTCTTAAAGCATTCCAAGAAGCTGAAGCTTACAACGGACCATCAATCATCTTTGCTTATGCTCCTTGTATCGCTCACGGTATCGATATGAGTAAAACTCAAACAGAACAAAAACGTGCAGTTGAAGCTGGTTACTTCCCACTTTACAGATACAACCCTGCAAACGAACAACCATTTACTTGGGATGCTAAAGATCCTAAAGGAAGCTACCAAGACTTCATCAGATCAGAAGGACGTTATAAGTCATTACTTAAAACTAACCCTGAAGCTGCTGAAAGCCTATACACTCAAGCAGAAGAAGATGCTGCTCAAAGAATGGCTGTTTACAAAGCAGTTGGTGAGTTGATGAAATAATTATTTCATAGACAAGAAAAACAGGCATCGCAAAACGATGTCTGTTTTTTTATTGTATAATCAAAATATGAAAGATACTTATATAATAAATACTCATTCTCACGTAAATATGCTTCGCGAAACAAATATAGATGAGGCAATCCATAATGCGCAACAGGAAAAAATTATAACAATAGTACCTTCAAGTAGTGCCCAAGATATTTTTGAAGTTGATAAATTTATTCAAAAATATAATGATGTTTATGGGTATGTCGGAGTTTTTCCGGAAGAAGTTAAAACATTTACAGACAAAACTCTTTCTGATATGGAATCAATAATTCGTTCAAATAAAAAAATTATAGGTATTGGTGAAATTGGATTGGATTACTATTGGGATAAATCATTTAAAGAGCTTCAAAAAGAAGTTTTTATAAAACAAATTGAATTTGCAAATCAAATGAATCTTCCACTAAATATTCATTCGCGAGAAGCGCATCTTGATACATTAGAAATTCTTAAAAAATATAATAAAAATTCAGCAGCAATTCTACACTGTTTTTCAGGCAGTTTGGAATTTGCAAAAGAATGTATTAATGAAGGAATCTATATAGCTCTCGGAGGTGTTGTAACTTTTAAAAATGCAATAAAAGCAAAAGAAGTAGCAGCAGGAATTCCAGAAGATTACCTTTTACTTGAAACTGATGATCCGTATCTTGCACCTGTTCCATTCAGAGGTAAAGAAAATCAACCTATGTATGTTAAATATGTAACAGAAGAAATTGCAAGGCTTCGAAATACAACAGCAGAAGATATTGCCAAAATCACCACCCAAAACGCTGAAAGGATTTTCAAATTCAATGAAAAATAAAGAAAGACTTGATAAATATTTAACAGATTTAGGATATTTCGATACAAAAAGCAAAGCTGCCTCTGCAATTCTTGCAGGTAACGTTAAAATTAATGATGAATATATTACTAAAGCAGGTTTTCAGATAAATTTAAATAAAGAATACGAGATTCAGGTAAAATCAATGCCATACGTATCTCGCGGTGGCTTTAAGCTAAAAAAAGCAATTGATACATTTAAACCTGAAATTAAAAATCGTATCTGCTTTGATGCCGGAGCATCCACAGGTGGTTTTACAGATTGTCTTTTGCAGCACGGAGCAGAATTTGTATACGCAGTAGATGTTGGCTACGGACAACTCGATTGGAAAGTTCGTTCTGATAAAAGAGTAAAAACCATCGAAAAAACTAACCTAAAAATATGTTCTTTTTCTGATATTTACGATAATAATGAGCCTGTTGCAAACCTTTTAGTCAGTGATTTATCATTTATTTCGTTAACAAAAGTGCTTGATAATTTAAAAAAACTACTGGCACCTGATTTTCACGAAATGATTTGCTTAATAAAACCCCAATTTGAAGCAGGTAAAGAAAAAGTCGAAAAAGGCGGAGTTGTAAGAGATTCCAAAACCCATATTGAAGTCATTGAAAATGTAATAAATTATGCCATAAATCTCAATTATTCAATCAAAGGACTAACGTATTCTTCAATAAAAGGCCCCGCAGGCAATATTGAATACCTTGTATGGCTAACAACAGAACAACTAGATAATAACTATGATATTAAAGAAATTGTTTCATCAGCTTTCGAAAATCTAATATAGACTAACATTTTCAGGCTTTTTAGATAAATTTAATTCAAGGTATTTAAAAATATTCAAAATTATCCCCGGTTGAAAATAATAATTATTATCAGCAGGTGTAATTCGAAGCATTCCCTGATTTGTATTAACATTAGAAACAGTTGCCAAAAATTGTTTATTCACTGCAGTAAATAAAATATATCCGGATTTTGATTGTATTTCATCTATAGTAAAACGATTTGCATTTATTGCTGCTATTGTTAAATGAAATAAAGATACATTATCAGTATTGAAAACTTTATAACAGTTTTCAAAATGAACATTTTGAGCCGTAATAAGAGTACTCAAATTCATTTCACCAGCTGCCATAACCGGCATACATGTCAATAAAAACAAACATATTATAATTTTAATTACTCTTGCCATGACTCACCTGCATTTACATCAATAAGAAGCGGAACCTTAAGCGGCTGCTTCAATTCCATAGATTCTAAAATTAATTTCTTTACAATATCAAACTCATCAATTGCTGTCTCAACAACAAGCTCATCGTGAACTTGTATAATTAGTCGAGATTTTAGATTATTTTCTTTTAAAGCTTTTGCAAAATCAATCATTGCAATCTTTATCAAATCAGATGCAGACCCCTGCATCGGATGATTAATTGCTGCACGTTTCGCAAACTCACGAATCATTGCATTCGGACTATTGATTTCTGCTTCCAAATATCTGCGACGACCAAATATAGTTTCAACATACCCTTGTTTTTCTACTAGTTCTACCATATTATGCATATAGTCCTTAATTTTAGGATAAGTTTCAAAATATTTATTGATAAAATTTTCCGCTTCTTGCGCAGAAATCTTTAAAGTCTTAGCTAGTCCATATTTACTTTGACCATAAACAATTCCAAAATTAACGGCTTTTGCTTTATAACGCATTTCTTTAGTTACGTCTTCTATAGGAACTTCAAAAACCCTTGAGGCTGTAACAGTATGCACATCAACACCTGAATTAAAAGCATTAATAAGTGTTTCATCACCGGAAACGTGAGCTAAAATTCTTAATTCAACCTGAGAATAATCCGCTGATAAAATCATATAATGTTCCTTATCAGATGGTACAAATGCCTTGCGAATTTTATTTCCCTCTTCTGTTCGTATAGGAATATTCTGCAAGTTTGGATTAGAAGAAGATAATCGACCTGTTGTTGTTACGGTTTGATTATAAGATGTATGTATCCTGTTATCTTTTGAATCAATTAAATCCGGTAAAGAATCAGTATAAGTTGATTTTAATTTTGCATATTTTCTATATTCTAAAATCAATCTTGCAATTTCATATTCTTCAGCCAGCGTATTCAAGACTTCTGCACTTGTTGAATTTTTAGACTTTCCGCGTTTTTTTGAAGATTTAAGCTGCATTTTTTCAAATAGAATATGAGCAATTTGTTTTGGAGAATTCAAATTAAATCCTTCTCCTGAAATATTAAATATCTTTTTTTCTATTGCAGATATTTTATAATCAAATTCCATTGTTAACTCTTTTAAATATTCCGTATTAACTGAAACTCCTATAATTTCCATATCTGCGAGAACACGTGCTAGTGGGATTTCAATATCAGTCATAATACTATATTCTTTTTCATCAAGTTTTTGCGCCCAACACTTTGCAAGTTCAAACAAACTTGATATAACATCCCCTGAATAATCTGTCATTACAGATATGCTATTATCTGCAAAAGATGTTTTACGGGTATTAGAAACGATTGTTGGTAAAATATGATCAATCTGCTCCATACACTGAATATCAAAATCCGTATTTGCATTAGAATCTTTAATATATGAAGCAAGCATAGTATCAAAAACAACACCGCTTAAATTAACCCCCAAAGATTTTAATATACAATCTTCAATTTTTACATCATGCGAAATCTTTTTAACTTCAGGATTTTCAAATAAGGGCTTTAATTTAGATATTACAAAATCTGATTTTAATTGATTTTCTATATTGTGAGTAAGCGGAATATAATATGTATCAAACATATTTACCTGTTCATTAATATCAATCTTTCCATTCTTAAAACTAAAATTTTTAGAACACCCAAGAGCAACACCATATATTTTTGAATTTAAGGCATTTTTAAAATCTGAAAATATTTTGAACGCAATTACAGGCATTTGATTTAACAAATCTATAACTTCTTCTAAATCAGAAGTATCAGTAATAACTTTTGCATTATAATTCAATTCATTCTTATTAACTTCTGCCTGTACAGCCTGCGCAAATAGCCCTAATTGACCATTAGTAGATGACACCTTTATGATAGGTTTTATTTCATCTTGGGAGATTTCCGGTTGTGTTTCAAGCTGGGGAATTTCTGCATTCTTATCAAAAAGTTTTAATATAAATTCAATATTTTTTAAGAAGCTATAAAACTGCATAGCACGCAAAAAATCAGTAACCAATGTAATATTTGGTAATTCAATTTTTGTTTTATCAAAATCAAATTCAATATCAACATCTTGCACAATTGTAGCCAAGAATTTACTTAATTTAGCATCTTCTACACCGGTTTCTATTTTTTCTTTTACTTTGCCTTTTAATTTATCAACATTTGCAAGAACATTGTCAACAGTTTTAAATTCCTCCAAAAGCTTGACTGCAGTTTTTTCACCAATTCCACGAATTCCCGGTATATTATCGGAAGTATCTCCGCGAAGTGCCTTATAATCAATTACCTGATTTGGGTAAACCCCTAACTTTTCATGTACTTTATACCAATCATATTCTGTTAATTCACCTTTAGAAGGAATTATAACAGTAACACATCCGTTTTCACGAATAAGTTGAAAAGAATCCTGATCTCCAGTTAAGATATAAACCTTATGTCCAAGCTCACACGCACGTTTTGATATAGTTCCTATAACATCATCAGCTTCAAAACCTTCTTTTGTATAAATCGGGATATTAAAAGCTTTTAAGCCCTCATAAATAAGTCCCATTTGAATACGCATAGGATCAGGCATCGCAACACGATTAGCCTTATATTCATTATACTGCTCAGTTCTAAATGTATGATGAGAAACATCAAATGCAACCCCAATTGCATCCGGTTTTAAATTTTCATTTTTAAGTAAGTCAAAAACAGCTTTAAAAAAACCGTATACAGCCCAAGTAGGGGTACCATCTTTCGTTTTCATATTAGTACGTTCAAGCGCATAGTACTGACGAAAAGCTAACGCATGCCCATCAATTAAAATTAAAGTTTTGGACTCTCCCACAACCACTTCTCCCTTTTATTAAATTTTCGCATAAAAATAAGAGTTTGGCAAACAAAAAGACCTCATAATATTTGAGGTCTTTATCAAATTTTATTATTTTTTAACTATGCAGTAATTCCTGTTGTAGAAGCATCCTTAGTAGGGAGCTTTACAACTTCAGCATTTTTACGATTTTTAACCATATCAGCTGTTACAACAAATTTATCAAGATTTTCTTTTGTTGGAACATCATACATTACATCAAGCATAATTTCTTCAACAATTGAACGTAATGCACGAGCACCTGTTTTACGTCTGATTGCTTCTTTTGAAATCAATTCAACTGCTTCAGGCTCAAATTCAAGTTCAACACCATCCATTTTTAAAAGTGCCTGATATTGTTTAAGAACAGCATTTTTAGGTTCAGTTAAAATCATTTTCAATGTTTTTTCATTCAACTGATCAAGAACTGCATACACAGGAACACGACCGATAAATTCAGGAATTAATCCGAATTTCATCAAATCTTCCGGCTGTAATTTTTTCAACATTTTAACAGCATTAGCATCTTTTTCAGCTTGCGACATTGCAGCTTTTGCTCCAAAACCTACAGAATTACCTTCACCTGCTCTTGCATCAATAATTTTTTCCAAACCAACAAAAGCACCACCAACAATGAACAAGATATTACTTGTATCAATTTCGATAAATTCTTGATGAGGATGTTTTCTACCGCCTTGAGGAGGAACGTGAGCAACAGTACCTTCAATCATTTTCAATAATGCTTGTTGAACACCTTCACCTGATACATCACGGGTAATTGATGTATTTTCAGATTTACGTGAAATTTTATCAATTTCGTCTATATAAATAATACCACGTTCAGCCTTAGCAGAATCAAATTCAGCATTTTGATACAAGCGAAGAAGAATATTTTCTACATCATCACCAACATAACCGGCTTCTGTCAATGTTGTAGCATCAGCTACCGCAAATGGAACATCAAGCATTTTTGCAAAGTTTGGGCCAATAAAGTTTTACCTGAACCTGTAGGACCAACAAGCAAAATATTTGATTTTTGAATTTCTACAGTATCTTTACTATTATCTTTATTATGCTTTAATCTCTTATAATGATTGTAAACAGCAACAGACAATACTTTTTTAGCATCATCCTGACCTACAATATATTGATCTAAATATTCTTTAATTTCATGCGGTTTTGGAATAGGTTTTTCAGCTTTTTCAAGGGTTTCACCATCTGAGCAGCACCTTCCTTTTCTTTTGCTTCAAAAAATTCTTCATCCAGAATTTCATTACAAAGTTCTACGCACTCATCGCAGATATAAACTTCAGGACCTGCAATAAGTTTTTTTACCTGATCTTGAGTTTTTCCGCAAAAAGAACATTTTAATTTATCATCGTTTTTTGGCATTTAATTAAATCTCCAAATTTTATTATTTAACAATATCACGGGAAATAACTTTATCAATCATACCGTATTCTAAAGCTTCTTGAGGAGTCATGATATAATCTCTATCTGTATCTTTTTCAATCTTTTTAATAGATTGACCGGTATTAGAAGCCAAAATTTCATTCAAAGATTTTTTAATTCTGATAATTTCAGCTGCTTGAATTTCGATATCAGTAGCTTGACCTTGAGCACCGCCTAAAGGTTGGTGAATCAATACTCTGGAATGAGGTAATGCCATTCTTTTACCTTTAGTACCTGAAGAAAGAAGGAATGCACCCATAGAAGCAGCTTGACCTAAACAAATAGTAGAAACATCTGCTCTTATATGTTGCATAGTATCATAAATTGCAAAACCTGCAGTTACGCTACCACCTGGGCTATTAATATATAACATAATATCTTTTTCAGGATTTTCACTGTCTAATAATAATAACTGTGCAACAACAAGGTTAGCTACCATATCATCAATAGCAGTTCCCAAAAAGATAATTCTTTCTCTTAATAATCTTGAAAAGATATCAAAAGATCTTTCACCTCTGCTTGATTGTTCTACAACTACAGGTACAAAACTCATGATTTAATTCCCTTTCTTATTTTATATTATAACTACATTTTCTTAAGCTTCAACTTTTTCTTTAATTTCAACATATTCAATATTGTTGTTTGATAGTAAGTAATCTCTTACTTTATCATTAACAATTTGTTGAGATAAAGAAGACAAGAAGTCAGGGTTTTGACCAAATTGTTTTAATAATTCTTGAGGTCCCACTCCATAAGCTCCTGCCATTTGTGCAATTTTAGTTTGAAAATCAGCTTGCTCAACTTTAATATCTGCTTCTTTAGAAATTTTATCAATAATTAAAGAATTTTTAATTCTAACTAAAGCATCTTCTGCTAATGTTTTTTCAAACTCTTCACCTTGAGATTTTACAAATTCATCCCAGTTAATTCCTTGGAAAGATAATCTTTGTTGATATTCCGCTTTTAAAGATTGTACTTCTCTATTTATCATACCTTGAGGAACTTCTACTGAAGCAGAATCTATAACTGATTTAAATACAGCATTTTCTGCATTAACTTTTTTGATATTTTCTCTTTGATTATCAACGTAATCTTTAATATCAGCTTTTAATTCATCAACAGTTGAGAATCTGCTTGACTTTTTAACAAATTCATCTGTCAATTCAGGAAGAATTCTTTGCTTAATTTCATTAATTTTAATAGCAAAAGTTGCAGGCTGCCCTTTTAGTTTTTCATCATGGTATTCAGCAGGGAAGGTCACTTGAATGTCAAACTCATCTTTAATATTATGACCAACTAACTGCTCTGCAAAACCAGGAATAAAGTTAGAATGAGCTAAATCTAAAGCATAACCCTTAGCAGAACCGCCTTGAATAGCTTCACCATTGCAAGTACCATCAAAATCGAATACCACAGTATCAGTTTCATTTGAAGGCCTATCTAAAACTAATTCCATAGATGCATGTTGAGCTAAGAACCCTTCTAAAGCTTTATCAAACGCATTATCATCAGCAGCAGGGACTTCTACTTTTACATCCAAACCTTTATAAGAACCTAAAGAAACTTCAGGTCTTGTTTCAACTTCAAAAGTAACTTCTACATCTTTACCTGTTTCAAATTTGTAATCGGTAATTGCAGGCTGAGTAATAATATCTAATTGGTTATCATATACAGCTTGACCCAAATACTTTGGTAATAAGATTTCTAAAGCTTCTTGACGAATTCTATCAACACCTACATGTCTTTCTACAACAGCACGAGGCGCTTTACCTTTTCTAAACCCGTCAACATTGATATATTGAGAAATTTTTGAAGCTGCTGTATTATAAGCACTTGTTGCTTCAGCCGCTGGAATTGTCATACTAATACTTACTAAGTTGTCTTTTAATTTTGTTAAAGTTGTTTCCATTTTTAATATCCTTTATTATTCTACATGTATCTTGTTAAATTTTACCGCAAAAAATAATAAAAGCAACTCATATAAACGGATTATATCCTTATATTATAGGCTATTTAGCATAATTATTTACAAATACTTGCAAGCTGATTATATTTGTGCTTCAATTTAAATATAGTCAGGTGATTCCTCTTCAACCTGATTAAGGCAGTCCGGCAAGCGGCGGCAGGATTACCGATAGTGACAACAAAAAAGAAGGAAAAACAAAAATGTTAAAAATCAGATTAAAAAGATTAGGCGCTAAGAAAAACCCTACATACAGAATTATCGTTATCAACTCAACTACAAAAAGAGAAGGTAGACCAATTCAAGAATTAGGTCACTACAATCCAAAAACTAAAGTTATGAAATTAGATAAAGCAGCTGCTCAAGAATGGATTTCAAAAGGTGCTCAACCTACTGAAACTGTTGCTTACTTAATCAAAAACTGCAACGAAGACGGTACTTTAAACTATGTTAAAAAAGAAACAGTTAAACTTTCTAAAAAAGCATTAGCTAAAAAACAAGCTGAAGAAGAAGCTGCTAAAGCAGCCGCTGAAGCTGCAGCACAAGAAGCTGAAGCTCCTGTTGAAGCATAGTTTGTTAAAAGAATAAAAAAAGAGCCCTTTTTAAGGGCTCTTTTTTATTGCCATTTTGATAATTTTCTTGATTTTTCAACTTTAGTTGACGAAAAAGCATCTTTGCGGGCCTTTAATAAAAGCTTTCGTCCTTCATAATTTCTTGTATAAACTATTTCACAATTACCAATATACTTTTTCCATAATTGTTCAAATACGTCAACATCCTTTTTTCTTATTGAAAATAATGATGGAACTGCAAAATAATCAACTCTGCCCGGTAATATTGAATCTTTCTTAATCAATACATACCTTGGATTCTCAATCGGGTCTAAAAACTCAATCAGACATTTAATTAAAAGATTATTTTCTTCAATTGGAAGGTTATGACAATATAAATAGTTATCAATAACATCAGATACGTTAATTCTCACAGTATTTAAAGAAGTTTTTATATATCCAATAGATGATAAAGTTTCAAGATGCACAATAGCAATCTGTTTTAAGACAGAAACAACAGAACCTGTTCTAAGATATTTTATAAAAACTCTAATGATTTCTTCTATTAACACAAGAGCCCAAATAATTAAAGCAACTACTGCAAATCCTCTCATTTGAATAACAATCAGAAGATATGGAATAATAGAGGCTATAACTGTTAATAACAGATCCTTATAACCACTGTAAACTAAAGAACAAGCTCGCATTTTCTGAGGTTCAACACCTGTAGAAAAAGACATTTCCGGACTATTGTAAGGTGTTTCTAAAGATTCTTTCCACCACTGCATTGTTTGTTTTCGATTTTTTGCAATCCTTATTGCATTATTATTTGAAATACAAATCGCCTGCTTTCCGTTTAAGGTAAATAAATCATAAAAAGAATTTCCTATAACACGATTTAAGCCGCTTTCTATCTGATGTTTTTCAGTATATGCTGGAGCCTCAAACCCTTCAAATCTCTTTGATAATTGTACTAAGTCATAAAAAACAGAATCACTACAATCAAAATCAATATCCGACATTACACTTTGATCTAATGCTTGATGCTGAGATTCATCAATAATCCTCACTGATGCTAAATGCCATATATTAGAAACCTTATCAGGATTATTTTTATCTTTTCGGATAGCACGCCCACGCATTTGATTTGACAGCATATATGAACTTACCGTACTTGTTAAAACCAGCGAATTTACACAAGGGGCATCCCAACCTTCCCCGAGCAATGCTTGAGTACCTACTAAGATTTTTACACACCCAATTGAAAACAACTCTGTTACAATAAATACAATACAGTGTTTTACAGATTCTTTCGGAACTATTTTAATAAACCGATTATCTCCCTTAAACTCAGAAATTGAAACACTCGATTTTTCAAGGTTATATTTTCCCAAAAGTTGTAATAAATTATCCTTAACTATTTTTGGCAGCAAAATTAACGAACCGCATAACACACCAGTTGGAATACATTTATCTTTTAAATTTCGCCAAATAGGAATTACACCTAGATGAGAATTATCAACATCATCAGTCTTAATATAATCCGCCAATACAACCATTCTTAAATCTTCACCCAAAGCTTCGTATTCAATATCTGCAATTTCAACTACGGATTTCAATTTTCCCAAAGAGTTTGCCATTTGTTTTTGAATCTTTGGATTTTCATTCAATACAATCTTCTTACCTGACACTAGTCCCATATTTTTAGCTTTTGCTAAATATTTTTCAAGCCCTTTATCTAACTCCGGAAACTCTCCTTTATGCGTTATTAATAACCCATTTAGAAAATCTTTAGCCCGCTTCAAATCAAATTTAGGAATTTCTGACTGTTTTGCATTAAAAAGCCGCAAAAACCTCTTAGGAATCTTTTCTCCGGCAGAATTTAAATACGCGACAACAGCAACATAAAAATCAGGATTTTCCAAGATTTTTTCTTCCATTTTTCTATCCGGATTCAAAAATGGCATCTGCTTAAGATATAAAAATAAACTTTCATCACTTAAGATTTCACCCAGAAGCTGTGCGGATTTAGATGTATATTTACCAATAATTTCTTTTTCATTATCACTAATTTCGGACAAATAAACAAAATCCTGATGAGGACATAAATCACCATTTTTTACAAGCTCCGGAATTGATATTACCTCATCAATAGGTCCGCAAAGTTCCTCATAACGCTCCCATTCTGAATACTCAACATCATATGGGGGAGTTGCAGTCAAAGCAACTGTTTGATCAGGTTCTAAATTATCTACAAGATATGTTAGAACTTTCCACCACTCCTTTCGAAGATGATGAGCTTCATCAAAACATAAAAGCGAAATTTTTGCATTCTTTAAAAATCGAATAATTTCATCCGCATTTTCTTCTTTAAAAACTCGTTTTGAGGCTTTTTTAGTTATACCCTCATCTTCTTCAACATATTCTTCATCTTCACTGCCCGTAAATGCCGCAAATAAAGCTTGATAAGTTATAATAGTTAAGAATTTAGGATCTCTGATATCTGTAGAAACCTTATCATAATCTTTTTTGTCTAAAAATGATGATAAAATTCTTTCTCGCCACTGGTTTTTAATAGTATTTGTCGGACATAAAATAATAGCAGGACGATTTAAACGCGACAATACCTCAATTCCAAGTGTAGTTTTACCGGCGCCCGGAGCAGCCACTATATGCAACTTTTTATCAAGAAGATGAAAATTTAAACTATCAAGAATTCTTTTTTGATAACTCCGCCAACTTCCCTTAAACTTTAAAACTCCCACATCTTTCTCCAACTTAAACGCTTAGCTTATAACCGCCGCCATAAATTGTTTCAATATATTTTTTGCCATCTGAAATTTTAGCGATTTTACTTCTTAAATGTCTTATATGAACTCTTATGGTTTCAATATCATCATCAGGAGAATATCCCCAAATATCTTTTAATAATTTAGCAGAAGAAACCATATTTCCATGATTTTGGAAAAGCAAATTAAAGATTTCAAATTCTATTGGAGTTAATTTCACCTGTTTTTCACCAATTTTTACACTATATAATTCCGGGAGTAAAGTAATTTCACCAAGAGTAAGTAAATCCCTGACAGAAGCTGACTCTGGTATTTGATTAGTTCTTTTCAACAGAGCCCTTACCCTTACCAAAAGTTCTTCCACTTCAAATGGTTTTACCAAATAATCATCAACTCCAATATTAAAACCATTCACTTTATCATTAAGCTGAGATAATGCTGTTAACATAATAATTGGTATATTTTTTGTTTCTTCATTTTGGCGTATTCTTTTAGCAACAGTGAATCCATCAACATCAGGCATCATTACATCAAGCACGACCAGTGAGGGCCATTCTTGTTTACATAAAGCAAATCCCTTAACTCCATCATAAGCCTGAATAACTTTATATCCAGACAGCTCTAAATTAACCTTAACAAGTTCATTAATTGCAATATCATCATCAATAACTAAAATCTTATTGTTCATACCTGAATTCTAATATAAAGAAGTACATTTTTAAATAATATTCATAAAACTTAACATATCTAAATGACAAAAAATAAACGTATAAGTGTCTTTATGACGTTTATTGATTTTAAGCAAAAAGCTTTTAGGTAAAAAACTAACAAAATTTTATTTTTTATTATATTATGTAGTAGTGTGAAAATATACATTTATTTTATAAGGAGAAACGCAAATTGACAGATTCACCTTTAGACATGTTTCAAGTTAATTCTGAACTAGATGAAATTCACTTAGGACAACACGTACTTGCAGAATTTTTTGAATGTGATCCAAATACATTAAACAGTTTAGATAAAGTTGAAAAATACATGATAGATTCAGCACTGGAATGTGGTGCTACTATTGTACAAAAATGTTTTCACATGTTTAATCCATACGGAGTTTCAGGGGTTGTAATTATTGCTGAAAGCCATCTTGCAATACATACTTGGCCGGAACTCGGTTATGCAGCTGTTGATTTATTCACATGTGGTTCTAAATGTGACCCTAAAGTTGCTTACGAATTTTTGAAAAAGAAATTCAGCTCAAAAAGAGCAAGTTTTACAGAATTAAAAAGAGGTATTCTTTCTGAAGAAACAATGAAAGTTGTTGAAAAGCCTTTTGAGATTATGGAACAAATCGAAAGTTAATAATAAATTTTATTATAGATTAAGAAAGTCCGGCTTATTTAATTAATCCGGATTTTTTTATTGCTGAAGGTATTGAATCAACCAAATCCTGTGCCATAACCGAATATTGCGTTAAATCCTGAGCTGCAATATCACCACATAAGCCATGTAAATAAACCCCTAATACAGTAGCTTCAAATAATTCTGTTCCTTGCGCTGCTATTCCCGCAATCATGCCTGTTAAGACATCACCGGAACCAGCCTTTGCCATAGAATTATTACCTGTAGTATTTATATATTTTCTACCATCAGGTGCAGTAACAACTGTTTTATGAGTTTTTAAAGCAACTATTGCATTAAAAATCCGAGCTATTTTATCTGCAGAATCTTCAATATCTGACAAGACTTCATCAAGTGTACAATCTAAAAGTCTAGCAGCTTCTTTTGGATGAGGTGTTAATATAATATTTTCTAATTTTGCATCTATAAAGGATTCTGGCTCCATTGAAAGAATATTCAACCCATCTGCATCGACAATCAATGGAGTTTCTTTTGGAATATTTCGAACTACATTATTAAATAACCTAACAGCTTCTTCATCCTGAGATAATCCACAGCCTAATGATATAACATCTGCTGATAAATGCTTCAAAATATCTTTGCGTGATATAAACACAACATTAGAAGTTTGAGATGCAACTGCATCAATGACACGTTCGGTTGAACTTAAAAAACAATATCCACAACCCACTTTTAGCGCAGAAACACTTGAAAGATATGCAGCACCTGGCATATAATCAGAACCTGAAATATTTAAAACTTTCCCATAAGTTGCTTTATTAGAAATTTCCTTACGCGGCGGAAGACTATAATCCATTTTGCCTAATTGCCTCATATGCTACAATTGCCACAGAATTTGAAAGATTTAGACTTCTTTGTCCTTCTTTCATTGGAATAGTTCTGGCATGAGAATCTTTTACATATTTATCAGGAAGACCTCTTGTTTCAGGACCAAATACGATAAAATCTCCATCTTTAAACTCTATATCTGTGTACAATTTATCTGTTTTCGTAGTCAAATAATAAAATGTACCTTCAGGAAATTCATCGTACAACTGTTCCATTGTGTCAATTTTATGTAAATCAACACTTTCCCAATAATCTAATCCTGCACGCTTTGTATATTTACTGGATAGCGAAAATCCTAATTTCCCGACAAGATATAAACTTGCACCGCAACATGCACAAAGACGGGCAATATTTCCTGTATTTTGCGGAATTTCCGGTTCATATAATACAATATTAAGCTTTGCCATTATCAAATAACTTTCCGCTTTCAGCAACAACAGGAATAGCTCTTACTACACAGAATATAATCGCAATCCATGCAAGAATTTCAGCAATTACACGAACAAGACCTGCACTATTTGGATTCATATTTGGAATATACGCAACAATTAACAATATGAAAGCCGCAACCTTAGCAACAGCATAACTTATTCTCATAAACTTTGAGCTGCAAATAAATTTACCCCATGCTGTAGATTGCATTGACTTATCTCCAAATGCGGTCATACCTTTAGACAAGGCAACACTTCGAATGCTGTCTGTCGTAAAAGCTCTTGCGACACAAATTATCGGAAATAAAATATTTAACCATCCCATAACTGCAAATACAATCCAGTATGAAGCTTCAACAATTCTGTCACCCATAATATCAAGTACAGAACCTAATTCAGATGCCTGATTATATTTTCTAGCAATATAACCATCTACACCATCCATCGCAAAAGCTATAATTGTCAAAACTACAGCCCAGATATAAGCAGATGTAGTATGCACATATAGCAAACCTATTGCAACAAATGCTATAAATATTCTACTAATTGAAACAATATTTGCTGTATTATTTTTAATATCCATATTAAATAAATCCCCTTTTCTAACTTATAATTTTTTAGATCTTGAAAGAGCCCAATCAAAATTATCTAAATTCTTAGCTCTATCGCCAAGCATAATTTTTTCAGCTTCTTCTAAAATACTAACAACAATAAAGCCGTTTTCACCATCAGAACGAGCTTTTTTACCTGTTTCACAACAATTAATAAAGTGCTGACATTCAAGTTTCAAAGGTTCAATTTCCAAAATATCAGGTTGAATAACTTCTGTACCACCAGCTTTAAAATTATCATAAATAGTTAATTTATGATCAGGCACAGTATCGTCAAGAATTGCAGTTTTCTTAGTTCCTCGAACAAGCAATTGAACATGCTTTCTTGGTGTAATCCAACTATCAGAAATTTGTCCTACCATACCACCTTCAAACTCAATTGAAATATGAGTAATATCCATAATATCATTTTTATCAGATGAACAACCAACCGCAGAAATAACTCTAACGGGATCTTTACCTGTAACATAACTCATCATAGAAACATCGTGAGGTGCCAAATCCCACATTACACTTCTATCATTTTTAAAGTAATTAATATTTAATCTGTCACTTTGAGCATAAACGATATCACCTAAAACGCCATCATCAATAAGCATTTTCAAACGATTCACTGCCGGATGATATAACAAAAGGTGACCAACCATCAAAACAAGTCCTTTACTATCAGCCAAATCTGTTAAATCTCTTGCTTCTTGAGCTACTGTTGAAATAGGTTTTTCCACATAAACATGTTTACCTGCTTCAAGCATAGCTTTAACAAAACTAAAATGAGTATGACTTGGAGTAACAACAACAACTCCAGTAATCTCATCACTATTTAAAATATCATTAAAATCTTTAGTAGTTTTAACATCCGGATATTGTTCTTAACTTTTGCAAGATTTTCATCATCCAAATCGCAAACCATACCCAAAGCATTCAAATTATAGAAATTACGGACAATATTACTGCCCCATAACCCGCAGCCTAACACTGCAATTTTTTGTTCAGTCATATTTCCCTAACCTTCTTAAATATAACTATTCTTATTTTAATTATAAACTTGAAAAGATTTTTTGCAAATACTTTACATTAGTATCTGTTACGTCTTTCTTGTTCTCTAAGAGCTCTTGCATTTTCTACACGCATATTATACATCTGCTCATAACGTTCAAAAAACATATCCCTATAACTAGCAGGGAAAATTGATGCTAGTTTTTCCAACAACGGTCTTGGTATTTCAGATAAATTAACCATTCTGTCAAGCTGCTCATTAGTAACCGGATAAAGCGGTTTATAATTTTTATAAAAAATATGATTACATTCAGCCTCAACTTGAGTTGAATGTTTAGTAACTTCAACCCCAAGCTTATATGTTACAACATTTCTATCATACAAAATACCGTTATATCCACCAATAATAAGGCGAATAATCAAATCATAATCTGCAAGAAGTTTAAATTTTTCGTCAAAACCTCTAAGTTCACCCAGCACTGATTTCTTGAAAAACAATGCCTGTCTTGCACACGGTGACACCTGAAAAGCATTTAATATTGCAGGTGTAAATTCAAAAACATTTCCATCCGGAGGACAGCAATATGCAGGGAAATAACAAAAGTCTGCTTCATTTTCTTCCATAACATCAACAATATTAGCAATTGCAGTAATATCATGGTAGAAATCATCACAACTTAAAAACGCTACATATTTACCTTTTGCTCGCAATAAACCCTTATTCATGGCATCAAACTTACCCCTGTCCGGTTCAGAAAAGAATGAAAGAAATCCTCCGTTTTTATATTCTTTCAACAACACTTCAGTCCCATCTGATGAAGCATTATCTATAATAATATGTTCAATATCTGGATAAGTTTGTTTATCTAACAAGTTAATCAATAACGTAAAATCATCGGTCTGCTCGTTTTCAACAATATTAGAAGTTGGTGTAATTATACTTACAAGTGGTTCATACATTATTTTATTCCTTATATTAGTAATTCAAATAAATATTTCTAAGAATTTGTTCTTCTATATTTTTTTTATCTGCAGAAGAAGTTTTAGCATCATTTATCATTATATCAAAAGCATATAGCTTTCCTCTGCGAGATGTTATATAACCTGCAATAGCACTGGTATCAGATAAGGTACCTGTTTTAGCTCTCAAATTATCTTTAAAATAAAGCATTCTGTTTTTTAAAGTTCCTTCACCAGGTTTTGGCAAATATTCTTTAAAAATTTCAAAATCATCACAAGATGCTTTATAGATTAGGAAATCCGTCATAAAGTCAGATGTCATAAGATTATTTTTTGAAACTCCGCTACCGTCAACAATTTTTATATCCTCAGAATTAAGATTAATCTTTTCAAAATATTCACTAAGCATCGCCAGCGAATTTGCAATACTTCCCTGAGAATTGCTCCAAATCGCACCAGCATATTTAAATAAACTTTCTGCAGATAAATTACTACTTACCTTTAAAATAGAAGGAAGAACTGAACTGAAATCATGTTCTACCGTATCAACAAGGTAAACATTATTTTCCGGAAGTTTTGCATTTTTTATTTGAGAAAAATATTCAAACTTTTTACTTCTAATAGCATCTTCTAACCTTAAAATAAAATTCATTTTCGGATTTGCAACAGGAAGAAGAATTGATGAAATTTTCGAAACTCTGCCAGAGATATTAAGCATGTTTGTCGCAATTGTTGTATTTTTTTCAACTTTTACATTTGTAGGCACAGTATAATCTGTAATAACCAAGTTCATAAATGTTACAGGATAAAATGGCTTAACTGTTAACTTTGCTGCAACATTGCTTCCAGTTGGCGATACATCTATTTTAACAAGATTTTTATTAATATTATAAGCACTAAATTTTGGCATTAATGGATTCATATCATCATCCCACTGCCAACCTTCACCCCATTCAACATTATCAAACACTGTTTCATCAACATAAAACGTTTTAGGTGCAATATTTTTATTTTTAGCAGTTTCAATAAGTTTTTCCAGGTCTGATGTTGTTAATAATGGATCTCCTGATAATTTTAAATACAAGTCATTATTTGTACTTTTATATAAAGAGGTTTTAAAAGAATAATCGGTTCCAAGAGTATCTACAGCAGCAGAAGATGTGATAAGTTTAAGAGTTGATGCAGGAAGTCTAGGTACCCGTTCATTTAAAGAAAAGACCTCATTTTTAGCTCCAACTTCTTTTACTGAAACTGAAAGAGCACTATTATTTATCCCCAGAGCTTTTATTGTTTTAGTCATAGATTCAGCCTGGACAACAGTCATTGTAAAAATAAAACTTAAAATCAAACTTAGTATTTTCCGCATAATACTTTTACCTCATAATTATCTCTTACATCATTTAAAACAGGATTCTTAGCTCTAAAATCATACATTTGTTCAACATCAATATTAGTAGAAACAATTCCCTCACCTTCCATAATTGAAGCAAGTTCTTCTCCCTTATAATCAATAATCCTGGATTGTCCAAGATTATATTCTCCGTTTTCAATATAACCGGATTGAGTTAAAGCAACCATATAACATTGATTTTCTATCGCCCGTGATTTTGTCATCATCTCCCACGGTATTGGTTTTTTAGAACCCCATGCTGCACAATTTACTAAAACATCAGCGCCTGCTTTCGCGTAGGCTCTGTAAATTTCAGGAAATCTTATATCATAGCAAATTGTTAACCCAAAATTTATTCCTTCTAGATTTACCATCACAGGTGAATCTCCGAAAGTAATATATTTCCCTTCATCACATCCATAATATGAATATAGATGATTTTTAGAATATGCGGCAAGTAATTTTCCATTTCTATCAAAAACCGGACAGGTATTGTAATATTTCCCACTTTGTTCAGTAATATAACTTCCACCAATAATATTTATGGAATATTTTTTTGCTAAACTTGAAAGAAAAATTGATACCTCTCCTTTTACTATATCCTGAGCAGTTTTAATAAAATTAGGACAAGACCATCCCACTGTCCACACCTCAGGTAATACAAGAATATCCGAGTTCATAGGAAGCTCTTTTTCTATTAAAGATTGAACTTTTGCGATATTTGCTTTCACATCCCCGATAACAGAAGACATTTGAAGCATTGCAATTTTTATTTTCTTTTGTTCCATAATTTTTGCTTTCTTGCTTCTTTATATTTTTCCGGCGCAAATTTTTCAAGCTGTAAAAGCGATTCTCTGACTTCTTCCGCGACTTGAGCATCAGTTTTCCCATCTACATATATAGGTTCACCATATATATTAAGCAGCCTGCAAGGTCCTAAAGGTGATGTCATCTTATCCCATGACGGAAACCTTACAAAAGTGAAATCCGGAGAATACCAATGAACAGGAATAATAGGGACATTTGCTTCTCTTGCAAGTACAATGGCTCCTGATTTAACCTTATGAACCGGTCCCCTTGGTCCATCAACCATAATAGCAATATTTTCTCCACCCTTTAACTTGGAAATCATTTTTAATGTTCCGGAAACAGAACCTTTTCTATTAGATGAACCGCGACATAGCTTAAACCCCCATTTTTCACATACCCTTGCAATAATTTCTCCATCTAAAGAATTACTTATAAGTATATTTACATTATTCCTGTTCGGAAGTCCATGAACACAAAATTGATTTTCATGCCACATTGCATAAATACACGGTGTTATTCCAGGGTTATTATATTCTCTGATATATGTAAAAAATTCCTGAATCTTCATAATTCGGTATGCAAGATTCGAAACCTGATCCATGTTTTTTCTGTTTATAAGCCTAACCATAATATAATAATATTACCACACAAAAAGCTAAAAGACAGATTATTAAAAATGTAAATTCTAAAAAAAAGGAAAAAAGTTCTTGACATAAAAAAATGTTTGTCATAACATTAGAAATGTGGTTACACCGGGATGTGGCGCAGCTTGGTAGCGCACCTCGCTTGGGACGAGGGGGTCGCACGTTCAAATCGTGTCATCCCGACCATTTTTGAAAGACCGTTCCTGAAACGGTCTTTTTTAGTAGATATGTAAGATGAGGGATAAGAAAAGTGGATTTTATTTCATTAACAATAAAATTTTTAAGTCTGTTAGCTGATATTGTCGGCAATTACGGGTTAGCTATAATTCTTTTGACAATTATTGTCAGAGGGGCTATGTGGCATTTGAATGTACAACAACAACGTTCAATGAAAATGATGCAAACCTTACAACCAAAAATGAAAGCTATACAAGACAGATACCAAAGTAACCCGCAGGTTATGCAGCAAAAAATGATGGAGTTCTATAAAGAACACAAATTTAATCCAATGGGCGGCTGTCTTCCATTACTTATTCAAATGCCGATATTTATCTTATTATATTCAGCATTAATAAGTCCACAATTTATTCAGGTTGCAGGCGATCAGCATTTTTTATTTGTTAAAAGTTTAGCTACAACAATGAGAGCAACAGCAGGAATTTCTGAAAATGGGGTTCTTGGTGCAGCTAAAGGTGATAAATTTATCCTTGGAAATACTGCGACAGTATATCTTCCGGGAGAAGAAATTAAAAATGTCAAAGTATCAGATCCTGCAACAGCAGTTGAAATTCAAGGCGAGCTTGAACCTGGACAAGATGTTGATTTATCTGTAAGTCTTGATCATATTAAGTTAAAATTCAGCCAACAAGATAAAATTGAAAAAGCTGATTTAACCGTAACAAACAGTAATATCCGTGAAAATGAAACCATTTCATTTGTAAGAGATGGCGGAGTGTTAAAAGCAACAGTTCCAACAGTTGCAGTTGCGAAAAAACTTCACTGGGATGTATTATTGCTGATTGCTCTATTTGCAATAACAATGCTTATCTCTCAAAAGATAATGATGGCAATGAACAAAAACGATTCAGCTGATCCTACTCAGCAAGCATTACAAAAATCAATGGGAACATTTATGCCGCTTATGATTATCGCAACATTCGTAATAATTCCAATTCCGGCTGGAGTTCTGTTATACTTGATTACCAGTAATATAATTCAAATAGCTCAAACAGTTATCATCAATAAACAAATTGATACTGAACAAGCTAAGAAAAAAGAAGCTATTAATGATGACGAATTAAAAAACGCTAAAAAAATTAACGAAAAATAATTACAAAATTATCAAAACAACTCCAATTATCAAAATTGGGGTTGTTTTATATATAAAGGAAAGATTATGAATATTTCAGAATTTGATTACGTATTACCGGAAAACTTAATCGCTCAGTTGCCTGCTGATAAACGCGAAAACTCAAAAATGCTTGTACTTGATAAAGAATCTAAAACAATAGAGCACAAACACTTTTTTGATATTACAGATTATATAGACAGTAATTCAATCCTTGTGTTAAATAATACAAAAGTTTTACCGGCAAGACTTTATGGAACAAAAGAAACCGGTGCTAAAATTGAAGTTTTTCTTCTAGAAGGTGTAAAAGACAATAATAAAGAATGGAAAACCCTCATAAAACCTTCAAAAAGAGTTAAGCCAGGTAATATTATTACTGTAAGTGATGCTCTTAAAGTGTGTCCGATAAAACGCCTTGAAGACGATGGGGAATGGCTTGTTGAACTAATTTACGACGGTGACTTATTTGAAATATTACATAAAGTCGGAAATATTCCACTTCCACCATACATTGAGCGCAAATTGAAATCTGAAGAATTAAAACAGTTTGATATGGAACGTTATCAGACAGTTTATGCTAAAGATGAAGGTTCTGTTGCTGCGCCAACTGCAGGCTTACATTTTACACAAGAAATCCTGAATAAACTAAAAACAAAAGGGGTTGAAATCGCTTATGTCACTTTAAATGTTGGGCTTGGTACATTTAGACCGGTAAAGTGTGAAAATATTTTAGAGCATAAAATGCACTCCGAAACTTTTGAAATTACCAAAGAAGCTGCAGATAAAATAAATTCGGCAAAAGCTCAAGGTAAAAAATTGATTGCTGTGGGTACAACAACAGTTCGAACATTGGAAACCGCTTACCAAAAATATGGCTGCATAAAAGCATGCCAAGATCATTCGGAATTGTTTATTTATCCTCCATATGAATTTAAAGTTATTGATAAACTTATAACAAACTTTCACCTGCCAAAGTCAACACTTTTAATGCTTGTAAGTGCATTAGCGGGCAAAGAGTTTATCTTTAAAGCTTATAAAGAAGCAATTGAAAATGAATATAGGTTTTTCAGCTATGGCGATTGCATGCTAATAAAATAAAAATAAACCATTGACTAATCATTTAAAATCCTTAAACCAAATGGTGGATACATTATTTTTAGATATTGAGTAGAATAATAATGTATGGGAGGTAGTATAAGAGCATGTTCTCAGAAATGATTCAAGGTTTACTAAATTCAGGCGGACGCGGAGCTGCTATGCAAAGAGCATCTCAAATAAATAATTATGTTAATAGTGCTTCAAAAGCAGTAACGCCACAACAAAATATGGCAAATTCTTTGGATGCAATATATCCGCCATCATCTAATAATGTTCAATCGTTTGAAAAGATTCTGGCTAGTACTACTCAAACAAATTTCGGTTCACTTCTTTTAAATCCAAAATCTCTTAATGTAAGTGGTAATATTTATGAAGATGATATAGATGTATCAGGAATAACTAATGCAACTCTTAGACATGCAATTCAAGAAGTTAATGATGCTTCAAGAAAATATACCCCGGCATCTGATAAGACACAGCTTCTTGGCATGATAAATAAAGTAGCCCAACGCCACGGTATCGATGAAAAACTTGTACAAGCAGTAATAAAACAAGAATCAGGATTTAACCCTAAGGCAACCTCTAGAACCGGAGCTATGGGATTAATGCAATTAATGCCATCTACTGCTAAATCTCTTGGGGTTAACGATCCTTATAATGCCGCTCAAAATGTTGATGGTGGTGTTAGATATTTAAAATCAATGCTAAATAAATACAATGGGAATATTATTTTAGCACTTGCAGCCTATAATGCCGGACCTGGTGCTGTAGACAAATATTCCGGGGTTCCTCCATACAAGGAAACCCAGAACTATGTCAAAAACATTCTAGCTAATTACTTGTAAACTCTACTAACGGTGAATCCAGCTTTTATACAAGCAATTTCCCTGTGGGCACCAACGGCCTTTTTCTATAATATCCTGACGAGGCAAGACTGAATCTATAGAATCCGGAAAGTTTTTATTTGGTTCTAAACTATTTGCAAACTGAACAACAAACCTATCACGTCCTAATTGATTTGGTTTTTTACTGCCATTAACATCTATTATTATTGGCATTTCAAAATTTGAGTACATATAATAAGCAATTCCATTCATATCAATAAAAGCATAACTATTTTTACTACAACCAAGCCAATCAGGTGCACCTCCAGGTATATAAGCAGCTTCCCCGCGTTCGCAAACCCAACATTTATCTGCGTTATTTTCAAAACATGTCATTGGAGACTTGTAATAATAAGTTGCGACATATTTAAAAGTTTCTCCTACTGCAGAATTGTAATATACTCCTTTATTATCGTCTCTATCACCATAACTACCGCCTGATTTTAAATCAAATGTTATATCTTCATTTATCATAAACCGCATAGCTTGATTAAGGTTACTATATGCTTTTTTATAGGCCACACGATGATGTCTGTCCCTGATATTTGCTAATAATCCCGGAATAGTCATCGCTGCAACCACCCCGATTATACCAAGAGTGATTAATACTTCAGCTAACGTAAAACCCGCAAATCCCTGTAGAGAAAGGCTTAAAAGGTTACCCCCCCCCGTTTTTCTATTTTGTGATAGATTTTCATAACTTTTTCCTTTCTTTGTAGATTATGTTACTATAATTTTGACAAAACATGTTGTAATTTATCTAATTTTTTATTATCAGTGCCTATGCCACATAAAAGTAGTGTTGATTTTTCATTCGTTTTTTCATCTTCTACATTAAAATCTTCATATAGCATTTCAGATAGTTCATAGCCTGAAATTCCAGGAACCTTAATTAACACTTTTGTTGGATCATCTCCAAAGAATTCACACCCGCGACATTTTTCTCTAATCTTATCAAGTCTTGTTATAAGATTATCAATTTCTTTTCTGCCATCACGGGAATTCAAATACGCAATATTATCTTCAATTGAAGCTAAAAGCGGATAAGATGGTGACGTTGTCATAAACATATTTAATGCCGGTTTTACATCAATTTCGCAATTACAATGTAACAATGCTGTAGGATTCAACCCGCCCGCAGTTTTATGAAGTGACTGCACTGTAAAATCAGCAACATTAACAGCAGATAAAGGTAACAGATCTGAAAACGGATAAAGAGCACCATGAGCTTCATCCACGATTAAAAATGCTCCATGCCGTTCACAAATTGCCTTAATTTCTTCAATATCTGAAATTATACCTTCATATGAAGGTGAAGTAATAATCACGGTTCTTATACTATATCGGCTTAAATAATAGTCTATAACCTCCGGTTTTACCTCCAGTGGCACCCCCCATTCATCATCTATCTCCAAGTCATAAGTTAGGGCTCTTGCACCAGCAAGCTTAACAGCATTAAAATGACATGGATGAGAATTTGAAGCAATTAAAACTTTATCTCCAACTTGGGTACAGGATAAAACAGCTGCAATAATTCCACTTGTAGAACCGTTTGTTAAAAAAGTTGTAGAATACGTATGATAAATTGAACGAGCTGCAAGCTGTGCCATTTCCAGAGCTTCCTGCGGATCCTGACATTCAGTTTCAGAAATATCCAATTTATACATTTCCTTTAAAGGTTCATAAATAAAACATCTTTGTCCATGTGATGGAGTTGTGTATAATACTTTATCTGTTTTCTTACTTAATAAACGAACTAAACTCATTATATTCCTATTTATTTTTAATCTCGACACTGCGTTTTGCACAGAATTGGGTTAAAATCATTTTGTCATGGCTTGATTCAAAAACAAACTGACCTGATACTGTATAACCGCCTTCATTACGTTTTTCAATTCTTATAGGCTGAAATTTGCAATTCAACTTCACAGAATCAGATAAAGGAAGTTCTACATTATAAGTACCTTCTATATTAATATTTTCAGAAGTTTTAAGCTTCATACCGCCGGCTGAAATATCAAGAGTTGAAATAGCTAAAGAATTACCGTCTAATTTTAATTCCAAATCATTCATATATTTAATACGTGTATATTGACGTCTTTGCAAGAACTTATGTTTTGCAGGACTTGCAATAATCAATGTTTTTCCATTAATTTCTTTTGCATAAGAATCAAAGTACAATTTTCCATGACTTGTCTGAGTATAAAATTCACAGTAAGTATCAATCAAAACACCTTCCGGTTCATATTCCAGCTCAAGGGTGAAATCACCGGCTCTCACGGCAGTAACTCTACCTCGGTTTGCGAACCTAAAATTCTGTGGTATCATTAATATTTCCTGATTTTCTACAACTAATTCTCTCATCTTTAACCTTTCTTAAATATATTTATATAGTGTAATTATACACGATTTTTAAATGCTGGTCATAATGTTAAGAAAAGAAAAGCCCCCCTTAAAAAAGAGAGGCAAGCTGAGCAATCAGAAGAGTTGAGGATTTACATGTTAATAATAATAGTTTGCAAATAGTATTTCATTAGCTGAAATAGTAATCAATCGTTAAAAATTATTAGCTTAAAGTAGTGAATAATTGTAATTAAGAAGAACATGTGATAAAATAACGTTAATAAAAGGAGTTTAGATATGAAAAAGATATTACTTACATCTGCAATTGTTGTAACTGCAATTTGTGCAAGCTCAGGTATCGCTTTTGCAAATTATGGCGGATACCTTGGTCCAACTAACGAAAGCAATAGAAATTTCAGAGCATTACAGCAGCACCAATTTGAAAAAGAAGAAACTTTGGATTTTGTAAATAAGCCTGAAGAATATAAAGAAAAAAGAGAAAATAAAGAAAAATTTCTTGATTATCAAGCCGGCAAAGTAGATATAGGAAACCGACCTACACAAATGAACCTTCAAAATACACGCCCAAATTCTGCGGGCATGCAATTTGTAAAAGGTGAAGATGGCAAAATAAGGATTCAGGGAATAAAATAGGGGATAAATAAAAACAAAATAGCTTAGATTATCCACCATAAAGAGGTTTTTCCTTATTAAAAGTGTTAAAATTCGTTAAAATACTTGCATTGGATAAAATTTTTTATATAATGAGAAAGTACACAAGAAGAAGGAGTTTTATTATGAACAAAGAAGAATTAGTACAAGAGATCTCTAAAAAAGCTAACGTTACTCAAAAAGAAGCAGCTGAAGTATTATCTTCATTAGTTGATACAATCCAAAAAACAGTTGCTAAAGGTAAAAAAGTTACTTTAGTAGGTTTTGGTACTTTCGAACCTCGCAAAAGAGCTGCTAGAACTGGCAGAAACCCTCAAACTGGTAAAGAATTAAAAATTCCTGCAAAAACAGTTCCTGCTTTCTCAGCTGGTAAAAAATTCAAAACTATCGTTAACGGAAAATAGTTTCTATTACGATGTTAAAGATATCAGAGTTTCTGTCTTAAGACAGGAACTCTTTTTTATGCTATAATTATAAAAAATTAGGAAGAGAAATTTATGTTGGATAGTATATTAGCAGGTTTAATAAATTGGATAGAAAATGTTATTACAGCAATGGGTCCATCCGGTATTGCTCTTTTAATGGCTATAGAATCTTGTAATATTCCTCTACCATCTGAAGCAGTTCTACCTTTTGCAGGCTATTTAGTATCAAAAGGTGAAATGGGGTTCCATGCTGCAGCTATTGCCGGAGCTATAGGATGTGTTATAGGTTCAATCCCTTCTTATTATCTTGGGTACTTTGGAGGACGTAAGTTCTTCGAAAGATATGGCAAATATATACTTGTTTCAAAAAAAGACTTAGATAATGCTGATAAATGGGTCGATAAATACGGAGATTGGGCATTTTTCATTTGCAGAATGCTTCCTGTAATAAGAACATTTATATCACTCCCAGCCGGAATTCTTAAAGCTCGCAAAAGAACTTTTTTTACCCTAACTTTCTTAGGTTCATTAATTTGGAGCTATCTGTTAGTTTATGTTGGTATAAAATTAGGTGAACATTTAGATAAACTAAAAGATATCTGGCATAAATTTGATATTATTATAATTCTTGCAATATTAATCTTAGGCGGAATTTATATCTGGAAACACGTCAAACATTTTAAAGAAGATTAAAAAATAATTACAGCTCTAAACTATGGCAATCTGTACCACCGGTTTTTATAAGCCCATATTTATCCGCAATTTTTGCAACCTGCACAGGATTAGAAAACTTAATATATTTACGCCATCTTGGATATGGATAAAAGACTTCAATCCCATCAAGCCCAAGAACTGTTAAATCTTTTATAAAATTTTCTAAATTCAATGCCCAACAACAACAAGGATGAGCAAGAACAGCAATCCCCCCGGCATCATGTATAGCATCTATTAATTCTTTTATGTTACGTTTAGAAAAAAACCTTACAATATCTGTTTCTGTACCACGCTTATCTTTTGAATAAAATTTCTGCAAAGATTCATTATGAACATCAATTCCGTAAGCTAACAAGTGAAGAAAAATATACTTATACCAAACATCAAACTCAACTCCGGGAATCGCTTTTGTATTAGGGTTATCTAAATATCCTTGAACAGTATTGTGATCTGTTATCGAAAAATGTTTATAACGTTTAATTTCAACTGCCTGCTTTTCTATTTTTAAAAAATCAGCTTTCCCGTCTGAATATGCCGTATGAATATGAAGATTAATCCTATTTGCTTTATAATCTTTTAACGACATTTGTTTAATTAACTCTTTGTAATTTTTCATTGTTTTTCTAAACCTATTTGTAATAAAATTATACTACAATAAAGGAGAGTTTATGTCCAAATTAAAAATCAAGAATAGTATTTGGTTTGTTTTAGCAGAAGGTATTAAAATATATTTTTCAAATATTGATAAGTTTTTTATATATATGTTATTCCCTGTATTTGGTCAAATTATAGGGATATCACTAGCATTTGGATTATCTTTAGGATTTGCAGACATAATAACAGCAAAAGCAACAAGTATTACAAGTGCATTGTTATTTGTAATCTTGCTGGCATTACCTGGACTTTTAATATTTGCAAAAGCATTCTGGGATTTTATGGTAGCGTATGTTGCGCTAAACTCTATGACTGAAGGCGCAATAAACACCGGTAAAGTCTATGATTTCCAATCTCATAACGAAGTTGCAACAAGAAGAACTTTTCAATTCGTATTATTATTACTTGCTGTCGGTATATTAAGTTCTATTGGATCAAGTATATTTTTTATAGTTCCAGCATTTGTACTTTGGATATATTTTATACTTGTTTATCAGATATTCACTTTTGAACCGGACTTAGAAATCCCGGAATACTTTAAACGAAGTTTTCAACTTATTAAAGGGAATTGGCTTAGGACGTTTCTACTAATGGTAATTCTAGGCTTCTTTTCAATTTATATAATAACAGAAGGTATAAGCGTTGTATTTGATTATTTAAACCTTACAGATAAAATCTGTACATTATTTAATTTTATTACAAATACTATTCCCCTTGATTTTACAAATAAAGTACTGACTTATTTTAAGCAGCCAATTATTACACCTGAAATGATATCTAGAACTATTTTATTTTCGATTCTTTCATTTATTGTAACAGGTATGACACTTCCAATCAGAAGCATTTGTTGGACATTGTGGTATGCAAACCTAATTGAACAAAACAACCAATCCCAAACCAGAAAATTAAAAAAATCTAAACGGGAAAAAGAGGAAGAATAAAAGTGTTCATTTGCAAAAACTGTAAATCCAAAGACAAGTTTGAATTAATGTTTTCACCTGATTACACAGGTGAAAGAAAATTTTTGCAAAAAATAAATGATAAAGGAGAAATTGAAATAAATGTTGATGGATATACATTTGTACCGGATTTACAATTTATGAATCAGCATGCAGTTTGCAGATATTGCGGACAAATTTATATGTGGGATTACGAAGGGTAAATATATAAACATAAAGGAGAATATATGAGATTAGAAAATCGCCAAAACAATGAAACAAGAAAAATCAGTTTTACTAAAAATTACACAAAACATGCTCTTGGTTCTGTACTTGTAGAATTTGGAGATACAAAAGTTATTACAACAGCAAGTGTTGAAGCAGGTAAACCAAAATGGATGGCAAAAGATGACCCGCGCGGCTGGCTTACTGCGGAATACTCACTTTTACCATCATCCACATCAACAAGATGCCAAAGAGAAAGAACTAAAATTTCAGGTAGAACTCAAGAAATTCAACGACTTATCGGTAGAAGTTTAAGAGCCTGTGTTGATTTAGAAAAAATGCCTGATTTAACTATTACAATTGATGCTGACGTAATTCAAGCAGACGGAGGAACTAGAACTGCAAGTATTTGCGGCGGTTTTGTTGCACTATCTAATGCTATAGAAAAACTCTTAGAAAATGGTACTCTTAAAGAAAACCCGATTATAGAACCTGTTGCAGCAATTTCAGCAGGAATTGTAGACGGTGAAGTTCGTTTAGACCTAAATTATGAGGAAGATTCTCACGCACAGGTGGATTCCAATATCGTACTAACAAAAAGCGGAAAAATAATTGAATTTCAGACAACTGCAGAAGGTGAACCGTATAATTTTGAACAAATGATTGAAATATTTGAAACCGCTAAAAAAGGTATTAATGAAATCATTGCAAAATACTAGTTTTTAATATATGCTCTTATTATGTTAAAAAAAATTTTGTGTTTATTATTTTTGCTAGGAATAAGCTATTTTTCACAAGTTTATGCGATAAAAGAGGAACCTATTTTATCTACTCAAGGAATAGAAATTGACAATAGCATTGAAAAATCTAAACCCTCCACAGAACAAAAAAATGAACAAAAACAAAATAAAAATCGTTCTAATAAATATATAAAGCATAAAAAAGCACTAAAAAAACAAGAATTTAAACGTGTTAAAAAGCTACAAGAGTTAGAGTACTTAGAAAAAAGGTTAGAGGTTAAGAAAAGTAAATTACAAACGCTAGCACCTAACCCCAAAAAAGGAGAAGAAGAATGAAGAAATTAGCAATCTCATTACTAATGTTATCAGTATTATCAATCGGAACATCGGCAATGGCTGGTTCATTATCAAATGCACTAAATAACGCTGCTAACAAAGTAAATCAAGCTGAAACAAATGCTGCAAAAAAACAAGAACAAGCGCAAAAAGATGCCGCAAAACGTCAAGAAGAAAGACAAAAAGCAGCAGAACAAAGAAAGCAAGAATGGAAAAAACAGCAAGAACAAGCTAAAAAAGACGCTCAAAAAAGACAAGAAACTAGAGATAAAGAAATCCAAAAGAAAAAAGATGCTTGGAATACATTAATAGGTAAATAATTAAATGAATAATTAATAAGGCGGATTTTTACAAATGTAAAAATCCGCCTTATTAATTGCCCTTGAAAAATGTCTATGCTATTATGAAAAAAGTCAGACAAGGGATACATTTATTCATGCTTATTAAAGAAGATATACAAACAATGAAAGGTTCAAAGATTTTATTTGAAACACTTAAATCTTTAGGTGTTGATACTATTTTTGGCTATCCTGGCGGAATTGTTCTCGACATTTATAATGAGCTTTATAACCAAACTGACATCAAACATATTTTGACACGCCATGAACAAGCTGCGGTGCATGCTGCAGAAGGTTATGCCAGAGAAAGCGGTAAATGCGGAGTTGTACTTGTAACATCCGGTCCTGGTGCTACAAATACAGTTTCAGGCATTACTAATGCTTACCTTGATGGCTATCCGCTTGTTATTTTAACCGGTCAGGTATTTAAAAACCTTCTGGGTAAAAATGCTTTTCAAGAGGCAAATATTTGTGATATTACAAAATCATGCACAAAAAAAGTCTTTCAAATAACATCAGCTTCCGAAATCCAAGAGGTTCTAAATGAAGCTGTAAATACAGCTATGTCTGATAAAAAAGGTCCTGTAGTTGTTGATTTGGTAAAAGATATATTCATAGAAGAAGCACAACTTGAACAAATAAAGTCTAATCAATCTATAAAATCTGAACTTCCCTTTTTTGGAAGCCCCGTTTCAAAAATATTTGAAAGAATTCAAAACTCTAAAAAGCCAATTATCGTATCTGGCGGAGGAGTTAAACATTCAAATGCTGAAGACGAATTGTTTAGCTTTGCTAAAAAGTTTAATATTCCGGTTATAGACACAATGATGGGATTAGGAACATTTCCGCAAAATGATAAAAATTACTTTGGAATGATAGGTATCTTTGGAGATAAAGCTGCAAATCAACTTCTTAAGGACTCAGATCTTATTATATCACTTGGAGCTAGATTTAATGATAGAATAACCTGCATGTTTAAGAATTGTAATTTATCAGAAAAATTCATACAAATTGACTTAAACAAAAACGAAATTTCAAATTTTATCAAAGCTTCTGAGTTTATAGTCGCGGATATAAAACAATTTTTAAAAGAATTAAATAGAATTTCAATAAATTCATCATTAGACTTTTCAAGCTGGACTGCATCTGCTCAAACTTTACGGGATTTAAACGTAAAACGTAAACGTAAAACAAATATGATGCATTCTTTTGAAGTTATAAGAGAAATCGAAAAATTTACACAAAACAAAAATATAACATTTACATCTGAAGTTGGTCAACACCAATTATGGGCTGTTCAGAACCTCAAATTTAACAAAAAGCGCAGAATTTTGGTATCCGGAGGTACTGGTACAATGGGATTTGGGTTCCCGGCAGCTATTGGTGCGGCTGTTGCCAATAGAGAAAAACAAATTGTATGTATAACTGGTGATGGTTCATTCCAAATGAGCCTTGCAGAGCTTGCAACTTGTGCTGATTATAATTTGAATGTAAAAGTTATAATTTTAAACAATGGATATTTAGGAATGGTACGCCAATTACAAGAAAAATTATGTAATAGCCGCTATTCAGAAACAAAAATATCAAATCCTGATTTTGTTACACTGGCAAAAAGTTATAATATTAATGCCCTGCAAGTAACCAATACTGATGAAATCACCCCTGCACTCGAAAAAGCATTTTCTACCAAAGGAACATTTGTAATAGATTTTGTGGTAGAACCTATGGAGATTTTATAACACTTAAAATAGTTAATTACCCCTGTCACAGAGAATTAAGAGGCTTGAACAATAATGAACGATGCAACAATAAAAGAAATTAAATCAATATATTCAGCACGAGTAAAATCTAAAAACCCGGCTGCAATTACTCCGGAAATAAAAACAATAAAACAGGATGGAAAAGAAAATAAATCATTTTTTAATGGGGTTATTGATAAGTTAAATATTATAGTAACAAAAAATAACAAATTTTAATGACATTTTCCACAAGAACCACATCCACCACTGCAAGAGGGATTAAAAAAATCTGAAAAATCAAAGACTTTGTCATTTAAAACCGCATCAATAACTATAGGATACAATTTTACCCCTACGGTAATAATTTCACGTGTTAGTTCGTCAATATGAGTTGTATTACCTATTAAAACCGGATATTGTGCAAGAATCCTACCATAAAAATTATTTATTCCAACTTCATGAATACTAACACCACTTATCTTAACACCTGTTAAAAAGGCATCCTTTATAGGTTGTTTACCTTTAAACGCAGGTAAAAGAGAAGGAAATATATTTAAGACCTTAAATTTATTATTATCAAAACTATTTTCAAAACCAGTTAAAACAACTAAGTCACATTCCGATGTAATTGATGCTGAAATAATTACATCAACATCTTTTTTTATAAAATATTTTTTTATTGCTTCTATAATTTCTTTATTATCCGAATCAATAACTACGAGTTTCTTAGTCATACTTCACTCCTCTTGTATATTAAATTTTATTACAAAAATATCAAAAAATATATTTACAAGCATTAATCTAATTATTAAAGGAGTATTTATGAAAATTAAAAATAATATTTCAAAATCTCATCCAAATTTTGGTATAAAAGTACCTATAAAAACAGCTGTTGAAACAGCGTCAGGAAGATTTTTAGATAATGCAAAAATATCATATCCAAGACAAACAAAACTTTTATCTCTATTAGGCAATATTGATTCCACTAAATTATATACAGGAGAAATGGCTGAAGGAATGCGAAATATGTCATTAGTTATTCGTAAGAGATATCCGGAGATTGCTCAAGCAGCAAAAAGAATTAGTGATTTTTGCGATGCATATAATATGGAAAGAACTTTTCTACCGGAGGATGAAGCTATTTTCTGTACAAAACTAAAAAAAGAAGTAAACAAAGAAACTAAAGCACTTGGTATAAAAGAAATTGATATTGAACCGATAAGTTTAAAAGAATTAGGCTTAGATAAATATGAAAATATATAATTCAACAAATACTTCAATTCAGTTTGGGGCAAAATTTAATAATGACCATTTTTTTACAAAAAGAGCACTTAATTGTTTAAAAAGAGAAATAACAATTAAAAAAGATGAAGCTTTTTTTAACGATTTTATATCCCAAATAACTAATAATAAGAAAAATGATATACTTGAATTAACACAATTTGATAAATATTATTTAATTTCAAGCAATTTGAATAATAAAACATACAAAATTAGAAATAATAATATTATAGAAAATTTAAACAAATTTTTATTACATTATAATAAATAACAAAAAGCTCCTTAATACTAAGGAGCTTTTTATTATTAATAACTAATGTCCAATTAATGACAAAGAGCAAGTAATACACCTGCTGCTACAGCAGAACCGATTACACCCGCAACGTTTGGTCCCATAGCGTGCATTAGTAAATAGTTTTGAGAATTAAATTCCAAACCAACTTTATTTGACACACGAGCTGCCATAGGAACAGCTGATACCCCTGCAGAACCAATCAATGGGTTAATAAGTTTAGGTTCTTTACCTTGAATCTTAGCACTAATAATAATACATAAATTCATAAGTTTTGCCATAATAACACCTGAGGCAGTTGCAAATGAGAATGCAATAATACCTAATAACAAAATAAATAGTGTTTGAATAGTCAAGAATTGCTCTGCAGAAAGTTTTGACCCAACAGACAATCCTAAGAAAATTGTTACAATGTTAATTAAAGCATTTTGCATTGTATCTGATAATCTATCTACAACTCCGCATTCTTTACATAAGTTACCAAATGTTAAAGCTCCAACTAAAGGACAAGCATCTGGTAAGAATATTATACATAATCCCAATACTACAAGAGGAAATATAATTTTTTCTCTTTTAGATACTGTACGAAGTTGTTCCATTTGAATTTGACGTTCTTTGTCGTTAGTTAATAGTTTCATAATAGGCGGCTGAATAACTGGAACAACGCCATATATGAATATGCTGCAACAGCAATTGCACCCAATAATTCAGGAGCAAGTTTTGAAGTTACATAAATTGAAGTCGGGCCATCAGCACCGCCAATAATACCGATAGCACCTGATTGCGGTAAAGTAAATCCAAAACAGCAAAGAGCTAAAAGTAATGCTCCGAAAATACCAAATTGAGCCGCACCACCTAAAAGTGCAGTTTTAGGGTTTGCAATCAACGGACCGAAATCTGTCATTGCACCAACACCCATAAAGATAATTAACGGGAACAAACCTTTATGAATACCTGCTTCATAAATTATTCCCAAAAATCCTGTAGGATCAGCAATACCTGCCATTGGAATATTTGATAACAAACCGCCAAATGCAATAGGAACCAAAAGTAATGGTTCATATTGTTTTTTAATACCTAACCAAAGTAAGAACAAACAGATAACAAGCATTATCGGATGTCCAAATTGATGTAAGAACTGTTCAAGACCACTTGTAATGGCTGGGTCAGCTTTTTCTATCATGTTATAAATCCCTGTAGAGTGCCACAGTTCTAATAAACCTTCTGATAATATCATTTTATTTACCCCCTGACTAACCTACAGTTACCAATACTTGACCTGTTTGAACCTTGTTACCAACTTCAATTTCAACAGATTTTACAGTACCAGCAACAGGTGATTTAATTTCAGTTTCCATTTTCATAGCTTCAACAACAGCAATAACATCGCCTTCTGAATTGAATCACCTTCAGAAACTAATACTTTCAATACATTACCAGGTAAAGCGGCTTTAACAGGAGTACCTTCTCCAGAAGCTGATGAAGCTGCAGCTTCAATACCTTCTTTAACATTAAAGTCATAATCTTTACCGTTAACTTTAGCTTTATCACCATCAAGTGCAACTGAGTATTTTTTACCATTAACGGTAACAGTAAATTCATTAGCATTCGATGAAACTGAAGATTCTGCCGTTTTATTAGCAGTTTTATTAACTGAAACTGTACCTTTACCTAATAAGAAGTCAATACCTTTATCAACGTTTCCATCTTTACAAGCTGCTGCAATGAATAAGTTTTCATCAGTTACAGGAAGCCCTGCAGCTTTCAATCTTTCTTCTGCAGCTTTTAAACCTTTTTCAGGATCTTTTTCGTTTAAGTCAACAACTTTTTCTGTTGTTGGCTGCATACCGATTTTTTCTTCAGCCCATTTTACAAGTTCAGGATCCGGTTCACAAGGAGTTTTTCCGAAGTATCCAAGAAGCATTTTTGCATAACCAGGGTTAGCTTTTTCCCAAGGAGTTTCTGAAATTGCGTTCAAGAATGATTGTTGAGCATAGAATTGAGAAACCGGAGTTACAGATGTTGCATATCCGCCTCTTTCAACAACTTCTTTCATATTTGCAATTAGTTTAGGGAATTTATCTAACATACCCATATCTTTTAATTGGTTTACAGTTGTAGCTGTTGCACCACCAGGTAATGGAGCTTGAATAAGAATAGGGTTAACAGCTAAAGAAATTGGAGAAATCGGATAATCTTTCATACATTCTTTGAAGATTTCTTCTGTTTCCATAATTTTCTTAATATCTAAACCTAAATCATATTCAGTACCTTTCAAAGCGTGCCACATAGAAATAATATCAGGCTGACCAGTACCACCTGAAACAGGTTTCATAGCAAGGTCAATACCATCAGCACCGCCATCAAGAGCAGCTAAGTATGCAGCTAAACCTGTACCTGCTGTTTCGTGAGAGTGGAAACGAATATGAGCATCAGAACCAAGAATTTCACGAGCCATTTTAACTGTTTCATAAACTTTTCTAGGATTAGAAGTTCCGGAAGCATCTTTAAATGCTAAAGAGTCAAACGGTAATCCTGAATCAAGAATATTTCTCAATACTCTTTCATAGAAAGCAACATCATGAGCACCTTCACAACCATATGGAAGTTCCATCATTGTAATAGTTACTTCGTGCTGCATACCATGTTTTTTAATAGAATTTGCAGAATCAATTAAGTTATTAACATCGTTTAAAGCATCAAAGTTTCTAACAACGTTAACACCGTGTTTTGCAAACATTTTAGCGTGCAAATCAATAACATCACGAGGTTGAGAGTTCAAACCAACAACGTTAACACCACGTGCTAATGATTGTAATTTTACATCAGGTCCAACAGCTTCTCTGATTTTATCCATTGTTTCAAATGCATTTTCATTACAGAAGAAAATCGGAGCTTGGAATCTAGCACCACCTGCTGTTTCAAAGTGAGTAATACCTGCATCTACTGCTGCTTTTAATGCAGGGATAAAGTCATCAACAAGAACTTTTGCCCCGTAAATTGATTGGAAACCGTCTCTAAATGACGTATCCATAACTTTAATAAGTTTCTTTCCCATATTTTTATCCTTTCATTTATAAAATTAATTTCCTCTTTTAGCCATAACAGCTGCAATTGCAAGTGCAATAGCGTCATCGACATTTGCAGCTGTTTTCTTAGCTGCAGTTTTTACTTCTTCCACTGCTTCAGGGAATAATTTATTTAAATAAGCTACAACTTTAGCTAAAATTCCCATAGCAAAGATTAAGATTGTCAAAAAGCATAGAACAAATCCCATGCCCATACCGAGTAATACTAACCCGTTTGATAAGTTTCCACTCATAAAATATCTCCTATTGTAAGTACTAATTTCTTATCTTTTTTCAATAAAACAAGCTCACCTTTATCCGTAATTGAATCAGCAAGCCCGCTTTCAATATTATTAAATATTTGCACATTTAATTCTTTATTAAGAAAACAATTTCTATTAATATACTCCTCTTTTATCATAGCAAAACCATTTTCTAAAAATTTATCATAGTTTTTAAAAAATTCTTCAACCAAACTTGTTCTAAATTTTTCTAAGTCAACATATTGCCCAAGTTCAAGATTTAAGGCCGTAACAATTTTATCAGGAACAGAATCGACATCAGCCTGATTAGCATTAAGATTTACACCAATACCTACAACAAGTCCTTTAAAATTCCCGCCTTGCATAACTGATTCCGATAGAATTCCAGCTATTTTTTTACCATTTATTAATACATCATTTGGCCATTTTATTTGAGCATTTAAACCATATAATTCAAGAACCCTGCATAATACAACAGATAAATACTGTGTTATATTCGGATAAATTTCGCTAAAGGTATCAGAAGGCTTTAAAATTATTGACATGAAAAGATTTCCTTCACCAAAATCAACCCAACGACGGGTTAAACGTCCACGACCTAAAGCTTGACGTTTAGCATGAACAACTGTTCTATCTGCAAAACAACTGATCTTTGTCTTGGCATAGTTATTCGTCGAATCTATCTCTTCTAGTGCTATATAATTCATTGTCTCCCCTGACAAGTTATACACGTGTATAGTTATTATATAACAAACAAAATAAAATAATGACAAATTTAATTTTGTCCCTCATTAAATTGTGATAAACAAGCTATTTGATAAATTAAGTTGATCAGAATAAAAAATACCTAACTTAATATTTGCCAAAAAATTTTGTCGGTGCTAACATGAGCATACCGAAGGGAGAAATATGGAACATTGGGTTCAAACAATAAATATACTTGGACATAGTGTATCATTTAATATGGACACACTTATTACAATGTGGATTTCTATGCTATTATTAATAGTTCTTGCTCTAATTACGACAAGAAAACTTGAAATGGTACCCGGCAGACTTCAACTTATTGGAGAGAATATTGTTAAATATTTCAACGATATTGCAAAAGCAAGCATGGGTAACAATGAAGCACAAAAACATATTGCGATAATATTAACCCTGTTTTTGTTTATTTTAACAGCAAATTTAGTTGGACAATTGCCTTGGAAGCTTATTCATATAACAACCGGGGAACTTGCTGCACCAACTAATGACATAAACATGACAGCAGCAATGGCAATTGTAGTGTCCATTTATTACATATTTTACGGAGTTAAACGAAATGGATTCAAATTCTTTTTCAAAGGTTTTAGTATTGACGGAATAATTATAACTCTTGTTGATACATTAGAACTTTTTGTAAGACCTTTTTCACTTGCTCTACGACTTTTTGCAAATATTCTTGCCGGTGAATTGCTGGTTGGAACATTCATAAGCCTGTTAGCAATAATAGGCCCATTGCCGTTTATGATGTTTGAACTTTTTGTAGCGTTAATTCAAGCACTAGTGTTTACGCTGCTTTCAACAACATACATATCAATGGCAGTACAAGAGGAACATTAGAAATGTCATTCTGAACTAGATTCAGAATCTAACAATAAAATTTTCAAAATAAAATATAAGGAGAGAATTATGGCAATTGAACAAACTTTAGATTTAGCAAAATTAGGCGCAGGTATTGCTATCGGTTTTGGCGCAATAGGCGGTGGTCTAGGCTTAGGTATTGCAACAAAAGGTGTACTTGGATGCAATTGCAAGACAACCGGAAATTAAAGATGAAGCTTTTAAAAACTTTATTATCGGTGCAGGTCTTGCTGAAGCTACAGCAATTTATGCTCTATTTATCGCAATCATGCTTGTATTTAAATAGGAAGAAAATAAATGATTGAATTTAATGCTACATTTTTAATTGCAATGTTGAGTTTTGTTGTGTTCATACTGATTATGAATGCAATATTTTACAATCCAATTTTAGGTATAATTAGAAAAAGGGAAAATTACATTAGCTCAAATTATGAGGATTCTAAAAGATTCGAAGAGAACGCTAAGGAATATAGAGATACTCATTCTGCAAAAATTAATCAAACCCAAGAAAAATGCAGACATGAATTTAAAAATGCTGTAACTTCAGCTCAAAACTTAGCAAATGAAAAAATAAAAGTAGCAAAAGAAGATACAAAACAAATTATTCAATCAAAAAAAGAACAACTTCTAAATGAAGAATCTGAACTTCAAGCAACCGTAAAAGATACTGTTGCAAAGGAACTAGCTTCAACTATCGCATCAAAAATTCTGGGGTGCAAAACTACAGTTGAAAATTATGGGGTTAAAGATTAAATATGACAAACTTTTTAAACTATATACTTCATTCAAATATTATTAACTTTTTAATAATGCTATGTATCTTGTATACAATTACCAAGAAAGTTAACCTTGGAAAAAGTTTTGATTCCTCCATATCTGATATTGAAGCAGGAATAATAAAATCTGATAAAGAAAAACTCAAATCTCAAACAATTTTAAATGAAGCAAAAAAACTTATAGATGGATTGGAGCAAGATGTAAAAACTCTTGAAAAAAATTCTTTGGATAAGATAAAAGTATTTAAAGGAAAAATAGAAGAAAATACTCAAAAAACTATTTTTGATATTGAACAAAATGTTGATAAAGTGATTTCTATTGAAGAGAAGAAAATATCAAACATTTTAACAGAAAAAACATCTAATTACTCACTGGAACTTGCCAAACGACATATTCTAAAGCAACTGGAAACAAACCCTGAACTTCATGAACAATTTATATTAAACAGTCTTGATGAACTTGATAAGGTGAAACTATAATGACTACACTAATTTCTACAGTTTCAAAGATCTATGCTAAAGCCCTTATGGAATCCGGGGGCAATTATAAGATGCTGGAAGAACAATTGAACGATGTTTCTAAAATTATTGAAACTTCAAACGATTTAAAAATTGTTATGTCAAATTCAGCTATTTCAACAACTAAAAAAATCGATATTATTGATTCTGTGTTTGGCGGAAAAATTGATTCTAAAATCTTAAATCTACTAAAAATCCTTATTGAAAAAAATCGTTTTAATGAACTTGAAGCAATAAAAGAAGCTTTTTCAAAAATGTCAGATGAAATTTCAAACAAAAAAACTGTTGAAATTATCTCACCAATAAAATTAAATTTTGAAAACAGGACTAATGTACTATTCAAGCTGGAGCACAAACTTAATTGCGAAATTACACCAATTTGGACAGTAGATAAAAATCTTATAGCAGGGCTGGTATTTAAAATTGGAGATTGTGTTATTGATACCAGTATTCGCGCTAAACTAGACAATTTAAGTAAAAACATCAATAGATAAGGGGGAAATCATGGTTTTAATACAACCTGATGAAATCAGCTCAATTATAAAAAATAAAATAGAAAATTACGAACTTCAAACAGAAGTTTCAAATACCGGAACTGTTTTAGAAAACGGGGACGGCATAGCCAGAGTTTACGGACTTCGTAGCGTAATGGCAAATGAACTTGTTCAATTTGAAGACGGATTTGGAACACTCGGTATTGCAATGAATCTCGATGAAGATAACGTAGGGGTCGTAATTCTGGGTGATTTCACACACATTAAAGAAGGTACAATTGTAAAAACAACAGGTAGAATCGCATCTGTTCCTGTTGGTGACGGACTTATTGGAAGAATCGTTGATCCTACAGGTAAAGCGCTTGACGGTAAGGGAGAAATTCAATATACAAAAACAAGACCTATTGAACGTGTAGCTCCCGGTATTGTTACAAGAAAATCCGTTCACGAACCATTACAAACAGGTTTAACTGCAATTGATGCTCTTACACCAATTGGCAGAGGACAGCGTGAACTTATTATTGGCGACAGACAAACAGGTAAAACAGCCATAGCAATTGATACAATAATTAACCAAAAAGGTAAAGATGTAATTTGTATCTATGTAGCTATCGGACAAAAAGCATCTACAGTTGCACATTTAGCTAAAACATTAGAAGAACACGGAGCAATGGAATATTCAATTATTGTATCTTCAACAGCTAATGAATCTGCACCTCTTCAATATATAGCACCATTTGCGGGTGTTGCTATTGGTGAAGAATTTATGGAACAAGGTAAGTCTGTTCTAATTGTTTATGATGATTTATCAAAACACGCTCAGGCATATCGTGCAATGAGTTTACTTTTAAAAAGACCACCAGGACGTGAAGCTTATCCGGGAGATGTTTTCTATCTTCACTCAAGATTATTGGAACGTGCAGTTAAACTTAAATGATGAATTAGGCGGTGGAAGTATTACAGCATTGCCTATTATTGAAACCCAAGCTGGAGATGTATCCGCTTACATTCCAACTAACGTAATTTCAATTACAGACGGGCAAATTTTCTTAGAATCAAATGCATTTAATGCAGGAGTAAGACCGGCAATTAATGCAGGAATTTCTGTTTCTCGTGTCGGCGGTGCGGCTCAAACTAAAGCTATCAAACAAGTTGCAGGTAAACTTCGTCTGGATTTAGCTCAATATAGAGAACTTGAAGCATTTGCTCAATTTGCATCAGACCTTGATGCTTCAACAAAAAAACAATTATTAAGAGGACAAAAATTAACAGAAGTATTAAAACAACCTCAATATAATCCACTTAGTGTTGCTGAACAAGTATCAATTTTGTTTGCTGCAAATGAAGGTAGTTTAGATGATATTGAAAATTCAAAAATTGCAAAATTTAAAAACGATTGGTTCATCTTCTTCAATGCAAACTTTAAAGATTTGGCAGAGCGTTTAAATAAGGGCTCAGCATTATCGGATGAAGATAAAAATGCATTAACAGAAGGCTTAAAGACTTTCAAAAGCACATTTTAAACAATCCAACCATACCCTTATCAGAGGAAAGCATGAAGGTATAAACTATGGCAAATTTAAAAGATATAAAAAACAGAATACAAAGTGTAGAAAGTACAAAAAAAATTACACGTGCTATGAAAATGGTTGCTGCAGCAAAAGTAAAAAAATCCGAATCAGCAGTAAAAGCATCACGCCCTTATACGCGGGAACTTGTATCTATGTTTCAAAAATTACTAAATTCAGTAACAGAATTTAGTAAAGAAACTCTAAAAATTAAATATGCTATAGATGATTATCCTGCATTACTACAAAAGCGCGACATCAAAAATGTTGGTATGCTTGTTATAACATCAAATAAGGGATTGGCGGGTGCTTATAATGCAAATGTTGTTCGTGATGTTTTAAAAAGAATTAAACAATATAAAAAAGAAGGGATTGAAGTTTTTCTTTTTGTTGCCGGTCAAAAGGGAATTTCTGCATTAAGAAAAAAATGTGCTCAACTTGGGTGTCCTATTGAAAAGAAATACTTTTCAGCAGTTGATAACCCATCTCCAATAGAAGCTCGCGATATTGCTGAAGATATGGCTGAATACTTTGTTGAAAATAAAATCGATAAAGTTGAAATCGTAACAACACGCTTTAAAAATATGATGAGTTATTTTGTTGAAGATTGGCAGGTTTTACCTGTTATTGGTGTTACTGATATTCACGAAAGAATAACAGATAACATTCTTGATCCATTGATGGAATTCATGCCGGATAAACATCACATTTTACAAAAAATTGTTCCAATGTATATGACAAATATTTTTTATCAAGCGTTATTAGAAGCTCAAGCAAGTGAGTTGGCTTCACGTATGACATCTATGTCTGCAGCAACTACAAATGCTGAAAAAATGATAAAGGAATTAACTATTGAATACAACAAGACACGTCAAACAGCAATTACTCAAGAACTGATTGAAGTCGTTAATGGTGCAAATTCTTTAGGTTAATTATACATTAACACAATTAAAGCTTTTGTGGTTGATAAAATCTTCAACTTTCATAGCTCCAGTTGAAGAAATTGCAGAACCATTTACTTGTTGAGAAGGCTGATTTTTTTGTTCTGTTGCAAGTTTAGCAGCTTCTTTTGCTTCACGTCTATTTGTTAAATAGATATTAAGTTTCGGAATAAGTCTTCCTAAGACTATACCAGAATATGCATATCCTGCAAGCTGTGCAACAGTTAAAATTCCTAATTTCTTTTTAGTTGCTTTATCTGCAAGTTTTACCATTTCGTTATAACTTAAAGCTTTTCCATCCTTAAATACCCTATTACCTAAGGCATTATGAAGAACTTCATCACGAGATTTTAGAACGGAATCAGTAATCCAGTTCATAACACCTTTGCCATTACGTTTAATCAATGATTTATCTAAGCCTTGTGCAACAAGTTTTTGAACAAAATTACCTAAAATTAACCAGTTCGCGAACCCTAAAGTATCCTTAATTGAACATTCTTTCAGTTCATTATCATTTCTTGAAGACAAGAAACGGGACATTATTGTAATACCATAGATAAATTTAAACTGTTTAAGAGAAGGAGTAAACCCTTTAAATTGTAAATCTTTAACAAGATTTTTAGGATTTCCGATAGTTGCAAGAACACCGGCACCAAATAAACCGGCGACAAGTGATTTTCTTAGTTTAAAACCTACAGAATTATCTTCTTTTCCACCGCCAACAAAACCGCTGTTACCTGTTTTCTTCTTAGTAATATACATATTAAGTGGTTGTGCAGATACACCAACCGCAGAAGCAATACCAACACCTATCAATGAACGCTTAATATTCATTGATTTAATAGCTTTTAAGAATGCATTTTCTGCAGAATCACCAGCAGCCATAAATGCTTCTTTTACTTTATCTTTTGTAAATACTTTACCAAGTTTATACAAGTTTTCTACGATATAATCTACTGAATAACGTGAAGAATGTGGTTTTTTACCTTCTTCAGCAATAATTCTGAAATTGTTTTCAGCACCAACTGAAGACATTAAAATATTACGAGCATCAGTAAAACTTCCTTTTGCTAATTTATTTGAATTCGCTCTGATTTCCTGCTCTAAAATATTAGCTGTTTTTTCGATATCAGTATCTTTTATTTTAACCCATTTACCATCATCCGTCATAACTTCATAACGTTTTAAAGTATCTTTTAAGTATTCTCTTATTGGGTTAGCTTCAGTATTACCAGCAGCTGCTTTTAGTTTTTCATCATAAATCTTGCCGTGTAAATCTAAAGTTTCTGAATCTGCAAAAATAGAACCGGCTTTAATATCATTCTTGCCAAAATTATAAGCGCCATTTATTCCGGCAGCAAGAGCCAGACCTGCTAAAGTACCATACATACCAACCAATGAATGGTTTGTTGTACCCATACCTTCACGGCGCATGGTTTCCATCCCGGCATCTGCCCCACGGCTAAAGTCTGTTAATGTTCTTGGAATAACCATACATCCAAGGTCAACCGCACAAGCTCCCCAAGCCGGACTTGTATCCAGAAATCTTAAAAACATATCAAAACCACCTGTGAAATTTGGATTTGATTGATAATTTTTTTGTACAGGGTTAAATCCTTTTTGTTTGTTATTGTATTGAATTTGTCTGATATTTAATTGTCTAAAGTCGTTTTCTACTTTCATTTTATATTTTGCCTTTTACTTTGATTTTATACTAACTGAAAAATGGTTTGAATGCTTGTGCATTATCTTTTATAAGATTTTGCGTGAATGTCGTCGTACCCGTTGCGGGTGTTGATTGTGTCGACGATTGAGCTTTCATGTGATTTTTCTTATTAGTTTGGGTTCTTGTATATAGAGGAATAAATACTCCTAACGAAACCAACGAGAATGCCAAGTTACCTAACTGACATAGTGCTCTTAAATTTTTAGCTCTTGTTCTCATTGCTTCATTTGTAATAGCTTTAAGTTCGTCAGTTGATTTCATTTTTGTATGTTTTGCCCAGTTCCAGAATTTTTGAAGAGCATTTGCACCATCTTGAGGAGCTTTAAGTCTGTTTATAAGTTTTATACCATCTTTATTATGATTTTCCAAGAATGTAGCAATACCTTTTGCCGCATAGTCACCTAGGAAATAGAAACTGGAGAAAGTTGCTATATCACGAATAGTATTTTCTTTAAGTTCGTTTGAATCTTCCGCAGCTGCTAAACGGCTAGAAAATGTTGCTGCAGAAATAATTCTTGCTTGGTCCATTGTTGGGAAAAGATTTTTAAATTGGAACATTTTTAATGACGGTCTATCCATCAACATAGATAAACCTGCAACACCCCACATTAAAGGAACAGCAATAAATTTTTGAGCTGTTAATTTTTTCTTTTCATCAGGTGTTAAGATTCTTTCTTCGTCATCATTATAAATCGGAGCACCTTTTTTACCAGCCATTTTATGAGTAATCCATCTATTGATAGGTTGAGCAGAAATTGCAAGAGGAATAATTATACCCAAGCCGGCAATACTTTTTAAATTAACAAGTTTTTTTGCTTTTGATAAATATGTAGCAAAATCTGTGTGTAATCCTTGTTCTGTAATCAGCCCTTCCTTGAAAGCACCATGCAAAACTTCACCTGCACTATCACACAAGTGACCTAATGAGCTTGCACTAAAACTTTTATCTCCTGCAAATCTTATACTTTCAGCAATGCCACTTTTACCAACAAGGTACTTATACATTTCTTTTGTATAACCTTTTGCGGGTTTATCACTAGTAATATTTTGAGCCATTTTTCTGACAGCTTCTTCATAGCCTTCATCATTGGCAAAAATTTCACGGAATTTTTTTAATCCGCCGTTATTAATATCGCCATCAACACCTTCAAGATCATCAAACATTGATTTTAATACTGAATATACACGTTCTTCCTTTGTTCCACCTGTAGTATTTTCATAATACCTTGCAATATGCTTAATACTATCATCATTAGCCCAGCTGGAAGTCAAATTAGATTTATTAAATGCACCCATAACCGGTTTATTTAATAATTTAGCAGCACCAACAACAATAGCACCAGGAATCATACAGTTAATTAATAATCCTGAGCCTTCACGGCGTAAAGCTTCAAAACCACCTAAAACATTAAGTTTACGTCCTTGAATTTCATTACCGTTTTCATCTTTTTGCTTTGAGCCAATAAAAGTTTCAAAGAAAGTTCTAGGTAAAATAGCTGTAAGCATATCCAAAACTGCAACATTAATCATTGGAGATTCTTCACACTTTTGAATACCGCGAAGCGCTAACTCACCTAAGCCATTAAAACTTGGTTGTGCCACATTTTGTTCTGACTTACTGACATAACGTTTCGGGGCTATTTTACTACTATTTACACTACCTAATTCAACTTTATTTATCATCATTATTAACTATTTATTGCCGAATGTTCTTTCATTATAACCAAGACACATGATATTGAAAAGTGCTGAAGAAAAAAAATTGCCCTTATCACTCGAATTGTAAAATTAATGTAAAGATAAATTTTCAAATAATTTAATAAAAATATGGTATTTTTAAAAGTTTTTCAATAAAAATTGTACAAATTACACTGATTTTTAACAAAAAATCTAAAATTTAAACAAAAATTATAAAAAAAAATTTTGTAAAATTTTGTTAAGTTATAGATACAATTAGGAGATTTCATACATAATTGAGAATATATTATGTAAAAATGTGTAAAATTCAATCATATTTTATAATAGTGAAAAACTCAAATACACAATTTAAAGTATATTATTTAAGAGATTTTGTACTAGAATATTAAATAGCACGCGGTCAGGAAAGATTTTTTGAGAAATGATAAATATGAAAGATAGAAATAATAACAGAAGAACTGTAAATACAAAAGCAAAACGAAGAAGATACTCAACAGGCTCGGCTGATAATCCTTTTGAAAATTATGCCAATAGTAGAAAAAAATCACAATCGTCTTTTAGAAAAGCATTAACTCTAATGACCATTTTATTTTTCACTTCTATATTTGCAATTTTACTATTTGCAAATAATCAAAATTCATTAAATAAAACTTTAGCTCAAAATTCATTTATCTCAAATATTCTTTCAAAACTATCCCTTAGCAATAATTCTAAAGAGAAACCGGAATTTTCACTTCCATTTGGTCCTCGTCGTCAAAATGTATTATTACTTGGTGTTGATTCTAACGGAGCAGATTCTGATTTATGGGTAGGAACCAGAACGGATACTATGATTCTTTTAAATATTGACCCAAAATCAAAAACCGTTAATGCAATATCTATTCCTCGTGATAGTAAAGTGTACTTACCAAAAGGTATGGGAGTTCAAAAAATCAATGCTGCACACGCTATTGGCGGCGTTGAAATGACCATAAAAACTGTTGAAGATACTCTAGGTGTTCATGTTGATAAATATGTAATGTTCCACGATGATGCTGTAAGAGCAATTGTTGAAGCATTAGGAGGTGTTGATATTTATATTGAAAAAAACATGAGGTATAACGACAATGCCGGAAATCTTCACATTAACTTTACTAAAGGGAAACATCATTTAACCGAAAAAGATGCTGTTGAATATTTAAGATTCCGTCACGATGCACTTGGAGATATTGGCAGAACCCAAAGACAACAATGGTTTTTAAGAGGCTTACTTGCCGATCTTCAAAAACCTGAAACTATTACTAAGCTTCCAAAAATAATTTCTGTTGCTAATAAATACGTCAAAACTGATATGTCAGTTTATGAAATGACCCAATATGCATCTCTTGCGAAAAACTTTAATATGGATAGTATAGAAATTGCTATGCTTCCTGGCGCTCCAAATAAACATGGATATATAAGTTACTGGATTCTTGATCCTGAAAAAACTCAAGAAGTTGTTGACAGATTGGTTTACAGACAAAAAGCTGAAGGGCAAAAAGAATCATATAGTGCAAGTATCATGAGTTCCCCTGATAACTTAACAGAAGCTCAAAACTTAAAAAAAGCATTGGAATCTGCAGGTATTGAAGTTAGATGTTCAGGAACCCTGCGTTCTGCTCATTCTCAATTTATCGCACATTCAAAATACGTTACTATAGACTATTATGCGGATTTAAAAAAACAAGTCCCTGAAGTTAAATCAAGACAATTTGTCTATGATCCATCAACATTTATGTGTGCAGCTACAGACTTTACTGTAGTTCTAGGCGGAGAAAATAAATAGGAGCTTTATTAAATGGTACTAAATGCAATCAAAAACAGACAAAGTGTGAGAAAATATTCAGATAAACCTATTTCTGAAGATATTTTAAATAATATTCTTGAAGCAGGAAGACTAGCGCCCTCTTGGGTTAACGTACAACCTTGGAAATTCATTGTTGTAAAATCTCAAGAAACTAAAAATTTATTATCCGAACTATCAGGCGGTCAACAACAAGTTAAAAATGCTCAAGTTGTTATATGCTGTATTGCAGATTTAGATGACTGGAGCAAAACAAAATTTGGGAAAGTTTTGGCTCAAAAAGGGCTTGATGAAACAACTTGTGAAAGTATCGTATCTTCAAATCTTCTTAATCCTTCAAACCTTGGTGAATATGAAGCACTTTTAAGAAGTGTTGAACAATTAACATACGCAGTGGCTTATATGACACTAGCAGCGGAAGAAGCTGGTATTGGATGCTGTATTGTCGGGGCAATGGCAAATGAACTTACTAAAGCAGATAACACATCCGCCCAGAAAATAAAAGAAATATTAGGATTAAACAATAAACAAATTCTGGTAGATTTACTAACCCTAGGCTATGATGCAAACCTAAAACCAGCCAAAAAACTTAGAAAAGATAAAGAAGATATTATTTTCTTTGAAAAAATCTAAGGATTGTAAACCCCTAAAAAATATGGTATAATTAACTTGTTAATAAGGAAAAGAGGATTATTATGCTATACATAAATGAAGGAGATTTTTTAATGTTTTCAATTGTTATTACCACTATAGTTGTTGTTTTAGTGCTTATTGTAATGTTTTATAATATGTATGTTCAACTTTTGAAGAAAAGAAATAAAGTTAGAGAAGCAACAGGTGGAATTGATGTTCAATTAAATAAAAGATACAGCCTTATTCCAAATATTTTAACAATAGCAAACAAATTTATGGAACATGAAAAAGGCTTAATGGAAGAAATTACAGCACTAAGAACAAAAGCTGAAAGAATTAAATCTGACGCTAATACAATTTCTGAAAAACTTAATTTAGACAGTCAGATTGCAGCAAAAATGGGACAAATCATGGTTAGTGTTGAAAATTACCCTCAATTAAAATCAGATCAAACTATGATGCAAGCAATGCAAACATATGCTGAAGTTGAAGAACATATTGCAGCAGCCAGAAGATTTTACAACAGTGCAGTTAATGAACTTAACAATGCTGTTGAAATTTTCCCAAGCTCATTAATTGCCGGAATGCTAAATATAAAACCTTATCCGTTTTTTGAAGCTAGTGAAGCTGCAAAAGCAGAAATAAATGCAGCAGATTTCTTTAATAAATAATTTAAAAAACAAAATGGCGGGATTTTTCTCGCCATTTTTATGTGTCCGTAGCTCAGTTGAATAGAGCGTGAGTCTCCGAAGCTCAAGGTCGGGGGTTTGATTCCCCCCGGGCACATTTTAAGCATAATAAACATTATTATTACCGGCTTCAGTCCATTCACTCATTTTTACAAATCCGTCAAAGGTTGGGCTTACACTATTTTGAGATTTATAATGATTTTTTACAACTGAATCAGTATTTTTACCGGAATTACCTTCAATAACATCAAAAGAACCATCTGAATATACTGCACTTACAATTCCCACATGTCCTGAAATTGCTGATTTAGTCCACATAGCTAAGTCTCCAACTTTTGGAGTATAACCACTATTTTTACGTGCATAATATCCTAGTCTATTAGCTTTAGTTTTTACATTTTGAGTTGAGCCATCAAAACCAAAAGTATCCTTATTGCTTGAACCTTGTCCATCCCCAAAACAATAAGATGCAAAATATTGACACCAAGGTGAATTATTCACAGCACCTCTTTTATATTTTCTGATATCAGTACTATCATTACTTTGATTGATTTCTTTAACACCTTTAGCAAGCTCTGCTTCTGCTACTTTTACGGCATTTAATGCTCTATTAGAAGAAAAATCTAAGTTAAGCTCAGAAGAAGTAGATGAAGAATCTGTACTTGTAAAAAATGATGGTTTTGCTTTAATATCTGCATATGGGTTAAAAGTTACTTCAGAAAATAACAAATAGTTAGGAGAAATCGTATTAAAACCATATAATCCAAACGGATTTTGAGTATTTCTTTGATTCATAAGATCATACTGCTTACATGCATTTAACACAATATTCATAAGTTGTGATGAATCATATAGTCCCATAATATCCCCTTTAGTATTCCCTTATATATATAAAGTTTATACACTAGTTATAATTGCTATAGATATATAATATATTAAGAAATATTACATATCTATAACTCGAAAGCTTTGTACGATTTATCTATTTCATCTTGGTCTATACCAATATATCGTAATGTAATGTTAGGTGATGAATGATTAAAAATCATTTGTAACATTGCAATATCTTTAAACTGTTTATAATGATGATACCCAAAAGTTTTTCGCATAGTATGAGTACCAATATTCTCATCAATTCCTGCTGCAGCACAAGCTTCATTAAGCATTCTGTAAACTTGTGATCTATCTAATCTATGATATTTTTTTGATAAAAATAAAGGTTCATTATCGTATTTATTTTGAATAAAATTTTCTAAAATTTGTTCCAGTTTTTTATTTAATGGAAATTTCTTAATTTTACCAGTTTTCTTTTCTGCTAATTCAATATGACTTCTCCCTCTTACATCACCTACATTTAAGGATAATATATCAGAAACTCTTAAGCCAGAATTGATACCAAGACAAAAAATAACCTTATTTCTAATATTTTTTTGTTCCAAATAATTTTCTACTGCTTTAATTTTTTGTTTATCACGAATTGGCTCAACCAAATATTTCATAAAATTTCTCCTTAATTAGTAAATTGCAAATATATAATAAGCCAAAATATAAAAGCAAATAATCAGATATTGATAAGAACTAATGGCCTAATAAAATAAATTAAAAAAATAGAATTACAAATAGAAGGCGCGGAGCAAAAGCTCCGCGCCTAGATGTATTAAAACAAAACATATAAAAATGGCCCCGGCGCGATTGGC
>JAAGKN010000784.1_pt1 | contig 71681 bp, 71 predicted proteins | sample 6206371 | NCBI WGS metagenome assembly JAAGKN01 (sample SAMN11533720, study PRJNA540317) | gut metagenome | isolation source: fecal pellets from male and female animal of same cohort | host: Peromyscus leucopus | place: USA:CA | collected 2017
TAACCAGCTGAGCTATCCCGCCAATGCCACGAATTATAACAGAGAATTTTCCGATTGCAAGGCAAAATAGCGCAACCACACAATCGGATTTCATTCATATACAAAATAATTATATTTTTTAATAAAATTCTATTGAAGCAAAAACGAAAATATTATATATTTCCGCTTATGAAAAAAATCGCAATTATTTTAGCAATATCGGCCACCGCAAATGCGGCGCACGCAGAGGCAAACTGGAACCCTTTTTTTGGCACAGCCGAAAATCAGATTGCCGCCAATATCGGTCAGGGCGTAAACAGCGGTATAATCGTTCCACCACCAACTCAGTTCGTACCATTCAACATCATTCATTTGCAGTATTCGCAGCCGACAACGTTCTTCAAATTGCCTGCGCGGCAATCAATGAACGTGGCCCAAACAATAGGCTATGGTAAAAAATACGGATGGAACTGGAATAAATTTAGCATCCCGATGATATTTGCATCAGGCGATGTCGCACTGTTCCATGGCGACAAATGGTACTTCGGCCCCGGCGCGGGCGTTGGCCTTCAGGCACAGCAAAATGACCGCATTAGCACTAAATTATTATTTCAGTTCAAAATCACGGGCGGTTATCGCATAACAGACAATATGAACATGGAATTGTATATCCAACACTTCTCTAATGCGAACACAGGCGAAGAAAACCATTCTTATGCATTCTATGGCGCCGGCGTTACATACAATTTTTAACAATCGCTGTATATGGTCGGGGTATTGCATGTGTCTAAAATACGGGAAACCGAAAGACATCCGGGGTCAGCTTATGATGATTTTCTAATACCCCGACCACTTAAGTTTTATATTTCTTTATTCATAGTAACACTTATCGGTTGGGTATGTATATGTGCCCTTCTCGTCCTCGCCACCTGTCAATGGCTGATAGCATCTATATATAACCTCGTTATACTTTTCAGACAACCCGCTTTCAGGGCACGGCTTGCACGCCTTAGCTGAACTGTCATAGTACTTGTTTGCATCGGGGCAATATTTACAATTGGCAGTGTCTCCCCCGGCATAATACATTGGTTCATTTGGGTTTGAAGTGCCTGGTTGATACGATGCAACCCCACTGGGGCACGATACGCACTTGCCAGGAATAGAACTGGTATCATGCATTTTTGTCGGCCCACAAAAATAATTTTCATACGAACAATTTGTCATTGTTCCACCAGATAATGAACCATAATTAATACAAACAAAATCAAAATTTCCATTATATAATGCAGATGCCATACTTCCCAAACTTGTGCATTGATAGCGTCCGCTAAAACTGCCATTACCCGACGCGTCCGATTTCCAGACTGCATTAAGCGTACCATACGCATCAACCAATTTTCCGCATAGCATATATGCATCCGCCCGGCCGCCCAACATGGCCATTAATACAACCCCGACAAACAAACGACCGTTTGGATTCGGCAAAAACGGAGGAAGAAAAAATGCAGAAATCAAGGGCTTTCAGAAAAACAAAAACCACCAATTTAATCGGTGGTTTGTTTTCGGCATTTAATTTATGTGCTTATAATAAAGAATCTATTATTTTTTTGCAATAATATTTACCATTCAATTGGCGTCATGCCATGCGCCGCCAAATATTCATTCGCGCGACTAAAATGATGATTGCCAAAGAACCCACGGTGCGCCGAAAGCGGCGACGGATGCACACACTTCAGTATTAAGTTTCGACCCGGGTCTACAAATTCCGCCTTGCGTTGGGCATAACTGCCCCACAGCATATATACAATATTATCACGCGCGGCGGTGGCGCGTATAACGGCATCGGTAAACTGTTCCCATCCGCGCCCGGTATGCGATGCGGCACGATGCGCCTGCACGGTCAGCGTCGCGTTCAGCAACAACACCCCCTGCTGCGCCCATGATGTCAGCTCACCCCGCGTAACCGATGGCCGCCCCAAATCATTTTCTATCTCTTTATAAATATTAATCAAAGACGGCGGCACTGGCGTCGGTGGCAAAACAGAAAAGCATAATCCATGCGCCTGGCCCGGCTCATGATACGGGTCTTGGCCGATAATAACAACCTTTACCTGGTCCAGCGGACACAGATTAAACGCATTAAAAATATTGGCAGGGGCTGGAAAAACCTGGCGGCCTGACAAATATTCCCCACGCACAAAATCGGTTAACTTTATGAAATAGTCTTTTTCAAACTCGCCCGCCAGTGCGTCTTTCCAAGATTGCTCAATTTTAACGTTCATAAAGCCTACCTTGTTTTAGTCAATCTCAAAGCATTCCCTTCTGCAAATGCCGCCAAACGTTTCGCAAACATTTTTCTAACATTTGCATCGGCATACACGAACAAATCGCGTACAAACTCTTCGCCGACATTAAGAGGAAAACAAAACATGCCGTTCGTAGATTTTCTGCTAAAACGTTTTAATGCTTTTATAAAATTCGCCTGATTTGGTTCTATGTCAGGATACACCGCTTCAAAGAAGTAACTTTTGGTATCAAACAGCAAACAATCAACGCCTGTATTCAAAGACAAAATATTTGGCATGCTTTGAAACGGAACTTCAATTTCCACATTGCCGCCTTTACTTTTATATTCATTGCTATATACGGCATTTTTGAAAGGCTTATAAAAATAATCTTTTTTAGTATAGCTTATTGTCAAATTATTCCCATCAAATTGCAACATATTTGCATGCACAGTTGTGCCGATGCCATCTTTGGTAAAAATTTTATTATCCACTTCCAGCTTCACAATATCTTGTTTTTTCAACATATCATTTATTCCTTATAGCTTAATCAGCCCCGTCTGGCAAGATTTCCATAACACCACATCAATATACCCGCGCGGGTATCCGGTGCATTCACACAGCGCGGCAAACATATCATCACACGCAGCCTTTATGACCACATCCAGTTTGCCATTGTCTATCTTGGACGCAAGTGCCGCATCGCCTGCATACACCGCGCCCAAACGCTGAATCCAGATGTCGTATTTTACGACATCTTCGCCCAGATTTCGTGCCAGATGGTTTGCCGTAATTTTCCCAATATGCGGCAATTTTGATAGATACGCCACGCGTGCGTCTGTATCGGCCAAATCATAATACGCACGGCAAAATTCGTTGCGATTATTCCATATTTTGCAAATGGCGTTTATCTTGTTTTTATTGTTAAACAACGCGATAAGCACATCAAAATCCGCGCCATTTGCATAAATCGCATCCATGATTTTGGCATGAATTTTTTTCGCGGTCTTTTGCGAAAATCCACCCGCCAAAATCACATACGCACAGTGCACTGCAAACTCGTCCGGGGTGCATATATGGCGCCGCGACAGGTTTTCTTTTATTTCATCAAAACTTTGCGCATCGGAATCTAATCCCATTTCGCGCAAAGTCTTGTCCAAGTTATCAAACCAGTCTGCCGTAAACATTTTTAATCATTTTGTTTTTGCTGGGCAACAATATCCGCAATGTTTGGCCCCGATTGCTGTTGCGCCACCATCGCACGCAGACGGGCCTTGGCCTCGGCAAAAGCATTTGCGGACTTCTTTGAATCCATCCCCAGAATTTTGGTCAATTCTTCAAAACGTTGCTTTTTCTGCGCTAATTCTTCGGGCGTACTGCGTTCCGGATGTGAAAAGATTTCTTCCTCCAAATCAGAGCGTTCCTTGCTCAGGATTTTCTCTTCCTCCTGCTCCTTTGTCGGCGCCTTTTCCGGCGTCAGTAGTGTGACACTGCCGTCAGAATTGATTATAAAATCTTTTCCCACTTCCATCTGCACATCTCCTTAAACGTCCAGATTCGCATCCAGCGCATTTTCCACGATAAAGTCACGACGCGGTTCAACAACATCACCCATCAGCATTGATACAACCTCGTCTGCTTTGGCGGCATCGTCGACCTTTACCTGGAACAATGAACGATGATTTGGATCCATGGTCGTTTCCCACAGCTGCTCCGCGTTCATTTCACCCAAACCTTTATAGCGCTGAATCTTTAGTCCAGTCTTCGCATATTCAAAAGCCGTATCCAGCAACGCCAACGCCCCCCAGATTTTTTGTGACTTTGCCTTCACGCGCAGAACAGTCGGGCGCGCGAATGTTTCAATCAACTCGTCACGCCCATCCATGCGGTGCCACCCACGAATTTCCGCACTGTGCAGTTTTTCACGCGGCAACACGTGCATTTCTGTAACACTGCGCAGCGTGCGCATTATCTGAATCCCGGACGGGTCGGCCGTAACTTTCCAGCCACGTTCAAATTCCAATTCCTGCGCATCCAGCATACGCGCCGCCGCCGCCAGATTTTCCGCACTTTCGTCTTCGAACACATGGTTCAGCGCCAACGCCTCGATAAAACGCAACGGCATTACGTGATTTAACGACTGCAGCGTATTGCGCATATTCAAAATCAGCGTCAACAGGCGCTTCAAATCCGCCCCTGAAATCTGTGTACCATCGGCGGTTTCAACAATACCATCCGTCGCCAGCTGCTCCATCAAATAATCATCCATTTCGCGCTGGTTCTGCAGATAAATCTGTGTCTTGCCACGCGTTACACCGTAAAGCGGCGGCTTTGCAACATAGATATATCCACGCTCAATCGCCTGCGGCATATGACGATAGAAGAACGTCATCAGCAGCGTCTGAATGTGTTGTCCGTCAACGTCAGCATCGGTCATGATAATGACTTTGTGATAACGCATTTTTTCAATATCAAATTCGTCTTTGCCGATACCGGTACCCATTGTCGTAATCAATGCGCCAATCGTATCCGACCCCAGCATTTTATCAAAGCGCACACGCTCAACATTCAAAATCTTACCACGCAGCGGCAAAATCGCCTGAGTCTTGCGGTCACGCCCCTGTTTTGCGGTACCACCCGCACTGTCTCCCTCAACGATAAACAGCTCGCATTTTTCAGGATTTCTTTCACTGCACCCGGCCAGTTTTCCAGGCAACCCACCCAATTCCGGCCCTGTCTTTTTGCGCGATAATTCACGTGCACGACGCGCGGCCTCGCGGGCGGTGGCGGCCTCTATGATTTTATCAATAATCGCCTTTGCAATCGCCGGATTTTCATCCAAGAATTCATAGAGCATCTCGGACACAGTGCTTTCAACAATCGGACGCACCTCGGATGACACCAGCTTGTCCTTGGTCTGAGAACCAAATTTCGGATCCGGAATCTTTACGCTAACAATGCTGGTTAATCCCTCGCGGAAATCTTCGCCAGACAGAGATATGTCTTTCTTTGTAACCTTTTCACCAATATATTTGTTAATCGCACGCGTCAGCCCCGCACGGAACCCGGCCAGGTGCGTGCCACCATCACGGTTTGGAATATTGTTGGTAAAGCACAGCGATGTTTCCGTATACGCCGTTGTCCACTGCAAAACAATTTCAATATAGGTATCGTCCAGCTGCTTTATCATCTGGATAGGTTCTTTGTTTAACAACTCTTTGGACTTGTCCAAATATGTCGCAAACCCTTTCAGACCGTCCACGGAATGGAATTCGCGTTCTTTTTTCTCGCCCCCGCGCAGGTCTTCTAAAATAATCTTAACATTCGCATTCAGATACGACTGTTCGCGCAACCATGTCTCCAACGTATCAAAGCTGAATTCTGTTCCCGTAAACGTTTCAGGCGATGGCTTGAACGTAACCTCGGTTCCGTGCTCTATCCCAGACTTGTTTTCTGTGATTTTCAGGTCAGCCGTCGGCACACCATCGGCAAAAGACATCGTTGCCTCTTTATCGCCGCGCCAAACGCGCACCTCCAGCCATGTGGACAGCGCATTTACCACCGACACACCCACACCATGCAGACCACCGGATACTTTGTACGCCCCGCTGCCTTCGTTATCAAATTTACCACCCGCGTGCAGCTCGCACATAATCAGCTCCAACGCAGAGCGGCCCGTATCATGATTAATATCAAACGGCATACCACGCCCGTTATCACGGATAGTGCATGACCCGTCAGCATTCAGCGACACATATACAGTATCGGCGTACCCTGCCATCGCCTCGTCGATAGAGTTATTAACAACCTCGTATATCATGTGGTGCAGACCACTGCCCCCTTCGCCAACGTCCCCGATATACATTCCGGGGCGCTTTTTAACAGCCTCCAGCCCTTTAAGAACCTTAATTGAATCGCCGGTATATTCGTTGGTAACAGCCATATAAAATTCCTTTCTTTTTTCTGTGCGAAACATAGCAATTTCTGGTATAATTAGCAAGAAAAAAGGACAAAAATGAAATTCAAGCTACTCTATTTCGGCGAAATTCTGATTAACCCGAAAAAGCGTGCCCAGCACATATCGGACATTCGCATGCAGTTTCATCCACAGCTAAAGAAACTGGTCGAACACAGTCCTTGGAACAACATGACAAAGTTCATGCTACCGGACGCAACAAAAAGCCCTATTACCACGCGCAACGTGGGCGGAATCTATTGGAACCCGATTATCACACCAAACCTGAAACTAATCGCAGAATTGGACATCCAGATGATGCACCCAGAAATCGTTGGCATGACGCGCAGCGATATTGACAACCGCATCAAGACGCTGTTTGATGGCCTGCGCGCCCCCCAGAATGAACATGAAATCGGCGCAAACACACCGCGCGACATCGGACCGATTTACACACTATTGGACGATGACCATTTGATAACACGCCTATCGGTAAATACCAGCCACCTGTTGTCAACCGACATGTTTTGCCCAAATATTGCCCGCACACCCGACACGATATTTATGTGGATTGACGTAAATGTCCGCGTGGTCGAAGGCACTCTTGAAAACCTGCCGTTTATGGTGTAAAAAAACGCCGGCGATTGCCGGTGTTTTTTATTCCAATACACCACATCAAGACAATGCGGCTGTAATCTGATCCTGCATTTGGAACGTCCCCAGCACAACCCATGCAATTATCGCCGCAACCAACAAAATTCCAAAACTGTTCAATGCACTGGAAATCGATTCCATTTTACGCACAGACTCGTCCAGATAATCATTTGCAATATGCGACAAATTCTGGTCAAAACCGTTCATATCCGCATATATCGACAGGTCGCCTATAATCTCTTCGTTCGGAAACCCGCGCCCAGTATTCTGCAGCGCCACACCCAAATTATCACCGTTTGCAATAAATCGCAGCGTCGCATCTAAAATGCTACGCAGATATTTGCTGGAATTATCCGCCAACATACGCATCGCATCCGGAACGGTCATTCCCGCCGCAACCATAGCAGACAGCGACATTAACCACGATACAGACACCTGAATTTTATACACATTCCAAGGCGGAAATTTATCAAAGACCGCACGCAGGCGCCCCGACCAGTTTGCCATCGTCGCTGCAATAATTAATACAACCAGCGCCGCCCCCATAACAAAGCCGTACCAATAATGATTCGCCACCCCCGAGAGCCATATCAAACTTGCCGCCGACCCGCGCCATACAACATCCGTACCCGCCGCCTCGGCCAGGGGGGGGACCAGATAAATGCCGACCATAATAATAATGCCGAACGTTAACGCCAATAAAAACAGCGGATACGCAATCGCCCCCATCATGGCACGACGAATGCGGCGCGTTCCCTCAACCACACGCCCAACGTTTTCCAACGCAACCGCCAAATCCGACATATTTCCCGATGTAACCAGCAACGTTTCATCCATCGGCACCCATCCGCGCGTGGCATCTGAAAAGCTCATACCACGCTCCAGATTTTTCTGCCATTCACGCATCACGATTGCAAAGGGCTCGCTGGGCTTTGTACCGCCGTGGGATTCTATCATCTCCAGCCGCCCCAGCGCATCCATCAACGTAAAATTATTACGCAACAGTGATGCCAGCTTGCGACATGTCGCCATACGCTTGTCCGTATTTAGGCGAAAGACCCATTTTGCATACAATAATTCCAATCGTTGCATCAGCATTAATATACCCCCGGCCGGTCAAGCAAGCCGACCCAGCGTTCCAGTTCATCAACGCCAACAATCCCCTGCAGCATTAGTGCAGTGGCAGCCTCTTTCAACGTTCGCCCATCCATGTTTTCCAGCCAGTATCGCACCGCACCATCAGTATCCCCCGACAGCGCCAAACGTAAAAATTCACTGTTGGTAATAATAATTTCGCCGGCCTTTATACGCCCCATGGTGCCTGACCCATTACACTCCTCGCACCCCGGGCCACGAACATATACCTGGCGCAGACCAATTTCGCCAAACGCATCCAGCACGCGCCGATACGCCGGATTTTCCGGATGGTCGGCCAAAGCCTCGCGGCAGTGCGGACACAGCTTCTTAAACAGGCGCATTGAAATCAGCCCGCGCATCATTGTTTCTTCTTTCAGCTTGAACCCTTCGACCCCCATATCCAACAATCGGGTAAGCGCCGCCATCGCACTGTTCGCATGCAGCGTTGTCCAAACATTATGCCCCGACAGCGCCCCCTTTACCGTTAACTGCGCCGCCGCCAGTGTTCGTATTTCCCCCACCATCAGCGTATCTGGGTCACTTCGCAACGCCGCCGCCAAGGCTTCCGTAAATTTTTCTTCGCGCTGTTCTTCGTTTGACGCATTCGTTACCGGCATCTGATGTGCGCCAAAAATCTTTTGTTCGGCCGGGTCTTCCACCGTAATTAAGTTGATTTCATAATGCCGCTCTTTCAGCATCAGCGACATATTACGCACCAGCGTCGTTGATTTACCCGAGCTAGTCGGACCCGCCACCACCACCAGCCCCGTGGGGAAAGACCGCAACTGCATTAACAACTTCTGCTCATATTCCCCGAATTCCTGGCTGGTCTTAATCCCCTCGGACGGGTTATCATAGAGCAGTCGCATAACGACATACCGACTGCCGAATGCAATCGGATTAAACTGCATACGTATCGCCAATACGCCTGCCGGCAGATACAAATCCTTGGTTCCGCGCAGTGGTGTGCGTCCGTCTTTCTGGGCGGACTGATATTCGTTCTGGGCATAGTTCGCATTTGAAATATCGGCCGATGCAAACGCTGCGCGAACAAACGATTCCCCCCACTGGGTATTGTATTCCAAGACCGGCTGCATACTGCCGTCTATGCGGAAATATATTGTTGTCTGGTCTGCGACCTCGATATGAATATCAGATACTTTCTGTGCGGCGGCCTTGGCGATTATATCAACAAAGTCCTTTTGCATCTGGTTGTCATAGTCAACGCGCGAACGCCCGCCGCCGATGCGCCCTTCGTATGTTTTATATATAGTCGACAGCAACCCTAAATCTGAATAAAACGCCGCCCGCGTTGGCCGCCCGCGTTTTTTTAATAAATCAATAAATGCCAGCACACGCCCATCATAACGATGCGTGCGCGATATAATAACCTCGCCCCCGGAAAAGTATGCAATCAGGCTCTGCGTGTCTTTGGGCAGTTCAAACTCCGCCCCGGTCGCAGTCAGCAGCCTATTTCCATTTGCAAACAGATAATCGACAATATCCTTGGCCGCCGCATTTTCCAGCCCCAGCGGCACCGACGGCGTTCCCGTCAAATTATTCAAAACCGTGTTATCTGTTCCTGCCATTTTAATGCCTGATATTTTTTATCTGCCACTGCCCACGTTCAGCGATTGTGTCGCACCGTCTTTGACAAACACAACCCCATCATCTAGCGATATGGATTTAATCGTAAAGCCGTCTATGACGCCACCCACCTTTATGCGCTTGTTCTGACCCGTGACCAGGTCTTCTATTGTTGCCTGCAATTGCGAGCCTGCACCGATTACATTTACCAGGCGGTACATATCGCTAATGATTTCATCCGGCACATCTTCGGACGCCGCACTGCCAGTCGACCGTGATGTGGAACTGGCCGCCGCATTTGCCGCCTGGGCGTTCAAGGCCTCTTTCTCTCGTGCCAGGCGGGCGGCCTCGGCCTCCAGTTTTGCTTTCTCTGTCTCGATTTCCTGTTGCTGCGCCTCGGCCCGGCCAGACAAAGTATCAATTTCCATGTGCAGCTTTATTTTTTCCGCCGCCAGTCTATCCAATTCCAAATCCAGCTGAGCCCGTTCTTTTTCCAGCTGCATTAAAACCTTTTCCTGTTCTAAGTCGGTGATTTGTTGAAACAAGGAACCCTCGACCTGATATTCGGCCACCGCATCCGCAGACAATTCTTCCATTTCCGCATCTTCGGCCGTGGCGGCATATGCCGGCAACGCCATAACGCAAATCAGCCCCCAGAACATCAAACTTTTCTTATTTAGCATAGATAATCACCTCATAGTTCCATGTGCGCGATGACGCATCCCATGCGCACCGCGTCATATACACGCCGCCGAAATCGTTAAAAATTTCCATAAACTGCTGTGGTATCAGCTTGGATGCCGCCGCAATTTCAACAACGTTTAAGACCGCCGTCTCTTCCCCATTGGTCAGCGTATCCATCACAACATTAATCTCTGCATCGACATCGATACCTTGAAATATGCTGGTTACATCACGCACGATTGTATCGGCGTCACGCTCGTCCTGGGATGGCGCCACATCCAATTCCGGCAGGCGGGCCCGCACGAACAGCGAATTTTCAGACTCTTCCTGCACAAACGCCCCTGGCATCAAATCCGTCGCCACACTATAGAAATCCAGCAAAGTTCCAAACCCGCGCCTGAACTGTGCGCGTGCGTATTCTTCGCCGCATTCCGCGTTAACCTGACTCCACCCCGGGATAGGCTGCATCAAAAATCCGATTGCCTGATAGCACAGCGCCGCACGCGCCGCCACATCCGGCAGATAGTCATACGGCAACCGCAGCGGTTCAATCACAACCTTTTCTATTTCGAACGCGGCATCAAGTTCTTTATTTTTTTCCTCAATCTGGCGCTTGTACTCGGCGGCCAGTTCTGGGTCAATTTTTGCAACCTGTGGCTGCGGCGCCAGCATCTGGGTCAAAGGCTCGCGATAAATGGACAATATCGCCCCTAAAAACACCGCGATTAACAGCAAAGAAAACAGGCCTGCACGAAAACGACTTATCGGGCGCAGCGCCGCCGGCGCCGTACCACTAATCACATCAGGCAATAACCGTTCAACCGCACGCGGCATACCCCATGCGGCGGGCGCAAACAACGCCCCCCAGTCCGGAATCTGAACCAAACGCATATATTCCGCACGCGCGGCCTTTTCAGACCCCAAGAGCTTGTCTTCCAGAATAATACCATTTCGAACCGCGACCAAAAAATACTGATTACCGGCGGCAAAAACGGCCAAAAAAGATGAAAATTCAGTCAGGGCATCCATAACCTCGGCGGCGGCACTGTGCATTCCGCGACGATGCCCCACGCGCCGCGACCCCAGCCCCACCATCGCACGATAGTCAGTATACAGGTTTAATTTTCTATCAACCGTGCGCGATAAACTGCGCGCATAATTTCGCGCAACAAAGCCCGCGCCAACCGGTTGCCAAAACAGACCGGTCGCGTATTTCTTTCTATCGACGGTTATTACTTGATTAGTCAATTTCTCTCTCGATACTCTCTTTGACCGATTATACCATAAAAATACTTGGCAAGGCAAACAGAGAATAAAAAAGCCGCCGACAAAAATCGGCGACCAAACAATCAGTTTACAAAATTAATAGCAACCGTATGTTCCGCATGATGTCGCAGGCACAGATACCGGATACGACACTGTTGCCGCACCGCCATCCTTGGCCGTGCGCACACTGCGCGGATGCGGACAGTCATAAACATTCGCCGCCAGTACAAACGTGCGTTCCGGCCCAAATATTACCCATTCATTCGGACGCGTACGCGAACTGGTAATCCAGTATGCATTACCCGGACGCGCCTGGTCTGCGATACGATTTTCCAAAAATCTGCGGGCATCATCTGCATCATAAACAGATACCTCGGATTCCATTTTATACAGGAAAGTGCATCCGATTGGTTCTGCATCCAGCTGAGTTAAAAATTCACTGCCATTTTCGTTTTTTACATAACCACCACATGCCGCCAACGCCATTAGCATCCCAAAAACAGCAAATGTCTTTTTCATCTTGTTTCCCCCGGTTTATTATTTTTATTTAACTATATCATAATTTTTAGAATCACTAAACAACTTTTTCAATACCAGGTTGTTCATCGCATGACTGCCCTTGAACGACACCAGGTCGCCGACTATTATCCCACCGGACGTCGCCATATCCCCCAGACAGTCTATAATCTTGTGGCGCACAAATTCATCTGGCCAGATTACAGGGTTCAGTGTCGCATCCCCTTTATCATTCAGCGCGATTACATTTGTCGCATCGGCCCCGCGCCCCATTCCGCGCTTCTTCAAATATTCCCATTCAGAAAATTTACCAAACGTGCGTGCACGGGCAATATCACGAACAAACACATCACCGGTCTTTTTAGACGCATCGAAAAAGTATTCATAAGTCTGGGCCCCGATAATCTTTTCAGGATAAATCAGCGTCGCCTTTATATGCAGCCCCGCCCCGTCATTTGGCATCAATTTCACAAAGCCGTCACTCTTGCGACCGGCCAGCGTGTTAAAAAACCAAAGTTTCATACGCGTAATTTTTGGCAAAGTGCGCAAAATCTCGGCGGCGGTGGCAATGACAGGACGACGCACGATTATACGCGCCATACTGCCCGGTGTTACGCCCGCCGCCATAAATGCCTGAACAAACTGCGCCGCACTTCCGTCCAGAATCGGGGTCTCGGGCCCTGTAATATCAACAGTTGCACTGTCGATGCCCGCCATAAACAGGGCCGCCATTAAATGCTCTACCGTCTGAACATGCGCACCGGCCATATCGCCGACGGTGGTATTACGCATACGCGTTTCGCCAACATTGTCAAATCGTGCGACAATCGGCGCACTGCCCTTCATGTCAACACGACGAAAAAATATCCCCTGCGCATCAGACGGACGCACAACAATATCCACAGGCAGTCCGGAATGAATCCCACGCCCTGAAATCTTAACTTCTTTTTTTAGTGTTGGCATCTAAGTACTCCTTTAGCCAGTCAAAAAATTTTGGGTCAATCTCGGTCTCCAGACGCGCGAACTTAATCTCGTCCCGCACCGCCTCAGGCAAACGCACCCAGTCTTTTTCCGTTGTAACCAGTTTTGCATTCTTGCGCTTGGCCAATTTTCTTAATTTTTCAATATCTTCATCCGTATACTGATAGTGGTCTGCAAACGCCTTTTTCCCAACCAGCCCCCCCAGCGCACGAAAGAACTTTTTAGGGTACCCAATCCCAGCGAACGCAACCAGTCTCGTGCCATCCTTATAAGGGCTTATTGTTCTGTTTTTCGCCCAAAAGACGGGAACACCAGCCGGCAAGACGAAACCACGACGCGGCGTATCCGATTTTATAACAATAATCGCATCAGCCTTGGCCGCCGCGCTGCGTGGTTCGCGAAGTGGCCCGGCCGGCAACAAAAATCCGTTTCCATATCCCATTGCCTCGTCAAAAACCAATATGGATACATCTTTTTTAATACGCGGGTTTTGCAACCCGTCATCCATAACAATCGGCCCGTTATCGGATTGCGCATTTAGTAACACTATGTTGCTTTTTCTATCCCCTGTATGCACCTGCAAACCATCACGGCTAAGCATCGCGGCCTCGTCGCCAATGCCGCCTGTCTTGGCCGATTTTTTATACCCGCGCATAACAACCGGCGCATCCAGCATCAACGCCGTCGCACGCACAATTGGGGTCTTGCCAACGCCGCCTGCAAAAATATTACCAATACAGATAATAGGACGGCGCGATTTATACGCCCCCAGCCTGCGCATAAAAAACACAATGCGCGACACACCGTAATACAGCATTGACACCGGCCACAGTATCAGCGAAATCGGTGTCTTATGTAAAAACCACCACGGTGTTTTCATATTCAGCCTTTTTATTTAGCAGCGCGACGCGCTTTCTTTTGCATCTTTTTTTGTGCCGCCGCCTCGCGCTTTTTCTTCTTAAATTCACGCGCGGTCAAATCCTGTTCAACCTCCATCAGGCCGAATTCTGCATCCATTTCGCGCATTTGACGAACCATAAAGTCTTCCAGATTATGACGCACTTGCTCAAACTCTTCGGCCGAAATCTTTGACGGAACAAATACCGGCTCTCCAACGTTACACGTTATTTTTGAAAAAGGTAATGCGACAAGATACCTATCCCAGCGCGATTGAATCAGCGCATGCGACGCCGAAAAACATACCGGAATAATTGGCGCCCCCGTCATCTTGGCAAAATACAAGGCCCCATCCTGCACACGCAGCGACGGCCCCCCCGGCCCATCCGGCGAAATGCACAGCGAATGGTCACCACGGCGCAGCACGCGCACCCCTTCGCGCAGCACAGACAGCCCCCCTGCCGACGTACTGCCATAAATAGGCTTCAAACCGAACAAGCGTTGCAGTTTTGCCATCATTCGCCCATCAGCATGACGCGATGCCACGGCATACGCCCGCATTCCGCCCAGCGCAATAATCGGCGACAACATCATGCTGCGCCCGTGCCAAAAAACAAAAACCGCAGGCGACCGGCGATACTTGCGAAAAATCTCATACCCTTTTATTTTCTTGCGGCTGGTAAAATATGCGAACCATATACACACCGCCATCAGGATTGCAATAATCCACTGAATAATCGGGCAATGCAGCACAGGTTCCCAAAAGCCTTTCCAAATTTTTCTAAACATCTTTTTTATTCATCCCTGTTAGACATTATGTCAACTTTAACAATAAAAAAAGCATAATTCAAGGCGCGATAGGCATAAAATCATATTATCACATACTTGACATTTATATACAAAAAGAACAAAGTCATATAAAAAAACAAAGGCAATACAATTATGAAAATCGCGATTATCGGTACCGGATATGTAGGCCTGCCAACAGGCGTAGGCCTGGCAGAATTGGGCTATGACGTGACATGTATCGACAAAGATACCACAAAAATTGAAACATTGCGTAACGGCCACGTCACATTATATGAACAGGGCCTTGCCGAATTATTAGATAAAAATATCAAAGCTGGCCGCATACACTTTACCGAATCCATGCAGAGCGGCATTGAATCCGCCGATGTTGTAATTATCGCGGTCGGCACCCCGCCGAATCCGGAAACCGGCGCCGCCGATATGAAATATATATATGCCGCCGCGGCTGAACTGGCAAAGTATCTATCGGATTATACAGTAATTGCAACAAAATCAACTGTTCCTGTCGGCACAGGCGACGAAGTTGCAAAAATCATCGCAACCAATAACCCCGGCGCTGATTTTGATGTTGTGTCATTACCGGAATTTCTGCGCGAAGGCTTTGCCGTACATGACTTCTTTCACCCCGACAGAATTATCGTCGGCACAGACTCTGAGCGTGCAAAATCCGTCATCGCAGAACTGTACGCACCATTTGCCGACAAGACCAAGATGCTCTATGTTTCGCGCCGCTCCAGCGAGATTATAAAATACGCATCAAACGCATTTTTAGCGATAAAGATTCACTATATAAATGAAATGGCCGACTTTTGCGAACGCACCGGCGCCGATGTTAGCCAAGTCGCGGCCGGCATGGGCCTGGACAAACGAATTGGCGACCGATTTCTAACGCCCGGCCCCGGCTATGGCGGCAGTTGCTTTCCAAAAGACACCATGGCCATGGCATATATGGGCAATCAAAACGGCGCAAACATGTCGTTAATCAAGGCGGCAATATCCGGCAACAGTGCCCGCAAAGAAAAAATGGCACATCGTGTGCTTGATTCCGTCAAAGACATAACCGCACCAAAAATCGCAGTACTCGGCCTTGCATTCAAGGATGGAACGGACGACTGCCGCCAAAGCCCCGCGATAGAGATTATAGAGCACATCTTGGCATGCGCACCGGCCGGCTTAAAAATACGTGCATACGACCCCCAGGCAATAAATTCTGCAAAATCCATATTGGGCGATAAAATTGAATACGCTGCGGATATGTATGATGCAATATCCGACGCAGATGCCATCGCGATACTAACAGAATGGCCTGAATTTTCGAAATTAGACTTACAACGTGCGTCCAATATGATGCGATGCAAGCAGATTATAGACCTGCGTAATATTGTAAACGCCGAAGACGCAGAAACCAACGGCTTTTCGTATTCTGGTATTGGAAAACGCGCGATAAAATAATTTTTAATTGACACTGCCGCGTTTTATCATATAATAGGCATACTTTATCGCGGAGTAGAGCAGCCCGGTAGCTCGTCAGGCTCATAACCTGAAGGTCTGTGGTTCAAATCCACACTCCGCAACCAGTTAAATAAAAATATCGTCCTTGTGACGATATTTTTATTTTGATTGCACATATATTTTTATTTACATAATATAAAAAGCATTATGCAGGCACGAAACTTATCTTTGTCTTTTGGTACCCAAATTGTCTACGATAATGCGGAATTTAACCTCTCTCCCCGCGACAAGGTTGGCATTGTCGGCGTCAATGGTGCCGGTAAAACAACCCTGTTCCGTATCATCACGGGCCAGATAAAACCGGATTTAGGCCACATAAATCTTGATGGTGCCAGAATTGGCTACCTGCCCCAGATTATTGAAATCCCGTCACCTGATATAACCGTATGGGATTTTCTGCTTTCCGGCCGCCCAATACAGGAACTGGAATCACGCCTGCATGCCGCCTATGAGGCAATTGCCGCCAACCCAGATGACACAACCGCCGCCGACCAAATCGCCAACATTCAATCGGAATTGGAATACTACGACTGCTATAACGCCGAAGACGCCCTGCTGATTTTAATAGAAAACATGGGTATTTCGGCCGATATGCTGGACATGCCGATAAAGAATTTATCAGGCGGTCAAAAATCCAAAGTCGCATTTACACGCCTGCTTTATTCCATGCCGGAAATACTGTTGCTGGACGAACCGACTAACCACCTGGACATAGGGACAAAAGACTTTATAACAAACACTCTACGTCAATATAAAGGCATGGTTTTAATAATCAGCCACGACATCGAATTCTTGAATAACATTGTTGGCAAAATTTTGCACATAGATAAAACAACTCATCAGATGTCTGTATTTGATGGCAACTATGACGCATTTAAGCGCAAGCAATCCGCCGCCCGTCATGCACGCGCGGTAAAAATTGCCGCCGAAGAACGCCAGATTCAGCATTTATCAGACTTTGTCGCCCGTGCCAATGCCGCCAGCCCCACAAATCACGCAATGAAAAAGGCAGGACACACGCGCGCCGCAATTCTGCAAAAAATATTGGACAACAGAACCCAGCGCGAACAGACATATAAAAAAATAAAGATGGATTTAACCCCCTTGCGTCCGGGCAGCCGCCATCCGATAATGATTGACGATTTATGGTTCAGATACCAAGGCGCCCGCCTGCTGTATCGCAAGTTGTCATTTATAATAGAAGGCGGCGAAAGATTCTTAATCGTTGGGGAAAACGGCGCTGGAAAATCCACACTGCTAAAGTTAATTATGGGCATGCTGCCACCAGAGCGCGGAACAATACAGATAAACCCAAAGACCGACATTGCATACTATGCCCAGGAACTGGAACAATTGGACACAGAAAAAACAGTAATAGAAAACATAGCCTCGCCCGATTATACAGATTTGCAACTGCGGGCCGTGCTGGCAAATTTTCTGTTTTTTGACAATGACGTGTTCAAGCGTGTCGGAATTTTATCCCCAGGCGAACGTGCACGTGTTGCGCTGGCCCGCATGCTACTGCGGCGTGCTAATATGCTGATATTGGACGAACCGACTAACCACCTAGACCCGGAAACACAAAGCATTATTGGCGATAATTTTCGCGATTATTCAGGCACGATTATCGTGGTAAGTCATAATCCTGAATTCGTAGAACAAATCGGTATTACCCGAATGCTGGTTCTGCCATCGGGTCGGATAGAAGAATATTCACATGATGCGGTCGCGCATTATTACCAGCTAAACACCCGTGACTAATCACAGCCACACTTAGGCATCACTGTCAATATGCGATATTTTTGAAATCCCCTTAAAAGAGCCCTTAATCTGAATATTATCAGTTGGCTTCAGGTGCACAACCTTTACCACAATCACGTCGCCCGGGTTAAGCCATTTGAAATTCACCAACGTGCTGCGCTTGCGCCGCGTAAGGCTAACTTTGGAATTTGCAGTCGTATTCATTTTATCAATAAAAACGCTTTCGATATTTTTCCCCTCAATACGCACAGGGTCGCTTTCCGCCCGCGGGTCATCACGGCCAAGGATAGCGTTTCCATTGTTTATTATCGACAAAGTTGTTATATAAACCTCGTTCACGCTTTTGTCGTTCAATGTAATTTTAAGTTTGTTCTTAAGATTACTGTCCTTTGAGGCCAGACGAAAAGTATCCTGGCGATATACCAGACTGGAACGCTCAAAGTATTCATAATAAACTTTGTTCCCCATCAGTCCGACAAAAATTCCACAAATAATAACGGAAAAGAACCATACCGCAATTTTTTTGCCAATCTCTTTCATGACCCCAAAACCTTACCTACTCAAAACACCTACGAAGTGACGCCCCATCATCATGCAGGTCAACACGTTTGTTCCGTATTTCTTCGTCTGCACGAATTTTTTGCTTTATTAATATTAAATCAGGATGCGACTGCAGCTGCTTGTTTAATTCATCCAGCGCACCGTCTATATCGCCTTCATTTTGCACAAATATCGGCGTAATGGAATCCGCCGCCGAATAAACGGCTGCCTGAAAATCGGCCTTATAGTCTTCAATAATTGCCAAATAGGCACGAATATGCTCGTCCTCGTGCGATAAAATCGCATTATAAGAACATGTTTCCGGCACGTGCCGCATATCAATCTGAACCAGGAAATCACTATACCCGATTGTGGCATCGACCGCCTTTAGCGCGACACAAAAACCATCCTCTATCGATGTCACATCCCCCGTAATATCATAATTATCCACCAACGTTGCAATCACATCCCCGTGCAGCAAATCCATATTCTGCAATGGCTGCACAACCTCTTTGCGCCATGTGGGTACATCGATTGTTACGCGCGGGTTCATTTTATACCCAAGGCAATCATCCCCGCGCGCGCCCACCGCACACAAAGATAGAATAACAAAAGCAACCAGTCTGCCCGTCATATGCCACCACAACGCTTAAAATCCAGCGCCCTGCCTTTTCAGATATTCGGCCACAAAATTAGAGCCATACATTTTATATAATTCTTCGGCCAGTAATACCGACGACCGCCCAGATTCAAACAGACGCAGCAAGTTCCCCAGGCCGCCGAGTTCCGTATTCAAAATCACGGATTCACCCGTTACCGGCCGCGACAGCAACACCGCCCGCTTCAGGTTCGGATACGCCTTGCCTTGAATAAATGCCATCTCCAGCGGATTTAAGTTCCAATGCGCATAATCATTGGCATCGGCCGCCGGATTACGGAAGAACATGACAGTCTGGGCCTGACCGCGAACAACGTCACCAATCCCCAGCTTGTCCAACACATTCGCACGCTGGAATGCAACCATATAAGCCTGGCGATTTTTACGCCCTTCCTGCAGGCCCACAATAAAGTTATCACGGAACATTTTGTTCTCTAGCATGGGGGCCGTTTCGTCAATCATAATCAGTGATGGATTGCCCCCCGACACGGTAATATTGTTAATTCTGTGTAAAATATAAGATATTACCGCCGGTGCCAAAACTTCGTCCTGCAAAATCTCGGTAAAGTCAAATGTTGTCAATCGCGCCTGCAAATCCAAAGTATCTGCCGCCTCGTTAAACATGTGACCATACTGCAACGGGTCAACCCACTTTTTCAGTGCCGGGCGCATATTTCCCGCCGATGAAAAACAGCTTTCCCACAGATTTTTCAGCAATCTGTCACGTTCCGGCAAATAATCAAAGTTAACCGATACCGCACGTGCAATCTCGTCCGCCGCCGCTAAATCATTTTGCCCCGATATTATCGCAAACCATCTGCGTAAAAACGCGCGATTGGCCGCAGTATCCGGCATTTTTAACGGATTTAGATGCGTCTGGAACGTTACCTCCATCGGGTCGGCCGCCTTTTCCTTGCCCTGCATGGTAACGTATTTGCCGCCCACCGCCAGTGTAAATATTTCCGCACCCTTATTACGGTCAAAGAAGAAAGCCTTTAGTTTCTGATGCCGCATCGACTGCGCAATCAAGAACGAGAACAATGTTGTCTTACCCCCGCCCGTTGGCCCAATGGTCAGCGTATGGCCCACCGCCGCAGGCTTGTCCGATACATGGAACTGGAACTGGTACGGCGTTCCCTGCGCTGTCGGGAACACAACCAGCGGCCCTGGGCCCCAGTCTGAATTTGCCACACCGCGCGGTGTTGTCGACATCGGTATGCTAATCGCCGCCGTTTTAGACAGCATCTTAAAGCTGCGCGGAAAAACATCAAATCCCGGAATTTGCGCAAACCATGAAACCTTGGACGCAAAATCTTCAACCACAGGCGATATACCAAACGACGCGCATATCTTTTTGAACTCGTCAATATATCCACGCAGTTCTTCAACCGTTTTTCCAAACAGCGCAAACAGCGGATAATAGTTTACCAAACTCTGATTTCCCGACACATTTTCATCCATCACGCTTTGCGCGGCATAAATCTGTTCTTCGGTAGAATTGCTGTTTTCATCGGCCGTACTGCGACGCTGGCGCATGGTCATTTCAATATCGGCCGCCCCCAGAATGGAAAAAGCATTCATACAAATCATTTCTGTCTGAATTGTTGCAACCGTGTCATAAAATTCTTCGTCCAGATAATCCGGCGATGCCTTGAACGATACCATGGCGCCATATAAATTTTGCTCGCCACTGGTATATTTTACCAATCCCCCCGGCATGAATTCAACATCGTCAACCGTTGCCTGGGACGGCATGTCGGCATCACATTTGTCAGGCTCCGGCTTTGTAATCGGGGATAAAATACGCCCAAAGAACCGCGCCATATTGTCACGCGTTAAATTGCGCAGCACAGTCGGCTTGTACGGCGCCAAGACAGATTCTATCAAATTCCCATACTGGTTCAATTTATCGCGTGCGCCCGCCCCGCGCACTGTTAATACAATATAATGATTATTCAAGAATATGCGCAGCCCCTGGTCGCGCCACTTGTCATAAATCTTTTGCAATACCGGCTGATGAAATTCATAGTCCGTCCGCTGCGGGTCGGCATCACGCACGACAAAGAACCGCATTATGACATTCGGGTCGCGTATCTGATTGAACAATTGGGCCCGCAGGTCCAGGAATTTTTCACGTGTTGCCTCGTCCTGAATACCGGTCTGAACCCCGGCCACGCGATATACGCGCACCAGTGCGCCGTCATTTAACTCCACAGAATCATCGGAAAATACCGTCTTAAACGGCAGATATTGCGCATAATGCACATATCCAAACTTGGGAAATATGCGCTTGGTCAGTGTCGGGATATACATCATCATAACAATGAATATAAAAATCGCCGCCATGACCATAATGGTCATAGTTATCGGAAAACCACCCCCGGCAAAATATTGAAAAAAGTTGTTCATATTAGGAAACCAATCTCCGCGGTATTTTTTCTTTCAAGAGTTTAATTTTGGCCGATATTATCTGTGCCAGCTGTGGTTCGCGCTTGGAAAACGCGGCCAAAATCGCATGCACGCCAATCAAGACCAACAAAAACCACATCGGGCTGATTGGGTCTTGGCCCTTGGTTACAATTAATGAAAAAACAAATATAAAAACGAAAATAATAAACAACAGCGCAAAATTCATCACCGCCAGCGAATAAGGCACATAAAATATGCGCGCAGGATTTGCCAAAGCCTTTAATACTTGCTGTTTCATGTATCTACATTCTCTTGGGTTAATTATAACAATTTCGACATTTTTCAACAAGTATAAAAAGCCGGTCCCATATTTTTGTTAAAAGTGTTAAAAACTCCGCATTTATTAACAGTTAATTTAACACGGGGCTTTTTCAACAATTCAGACAAAACACCGCGGAAATCTTGCAAAAAATTGTTGAAAACATGTTGATAAAAAATTAATAACCGTTTTTAACAAAACCAACAGCCCCTACAAAAACAACAAAAAATATAATAATCATTTGATTTTTTACAAAAAGCGTTTATAATCGCAACGCAAAAAGGATTTTGATATGAAATTTTTGAGTTCATTAAAGGCTTGGAAAAAACGCGGTAACATTAAACAAATTCGCCGTGGTAAGCAAGTTATTCTAATCGACCCTGATAATCCGAAATTCAAGGCGAAGCAGGGCTTTAAGAAAAAATAAATCCATTTACGGATATTGTTTTAACGTCCGAACTTTTGTTCGGGCGTTTTTTTATATGCCAAATAATTATCTAAAATAATGGAAAATCGTTCATAAATGCCTCGCGCAGGGCATCGTCTGCCTCTGCCCCAGACAGGCCACTTTCGCGCAGGTATTGAATCTGAAAATCCGTACCTTTGAATATGGACGCGCTGTGATCGGCCGCATGTGGTATCGCGCAAATGCGCTGGGCCGGTGTGAATTCAATTCGGGCGCCCTTGTCCGCCATTGCGGAAAATCCGACATCGGATGTGCAGTTGTCACATCCCTTTTCAATAATTGCGACGCCGCCTATTTTAGATTTTGTTTTTTCCCCGGCAATTAATTTATTTTTTAGTAAAATAACGGTATCACGCGCCCCATGTTGCGCGACGCATTCGTATGTCAAATCGCCGTCATTTTGCATCATAACATGACCGCGGAATTCAGAATTTTTCCCGGTGTTTTTGATAAAAATGTTCAAAAAGGCCGGCTTTTTATTTTTTATTTTTGCGCTTAAAAATACTTTCTGACCGGCGGCGCTAATGTTGATATTTAATTCGTTTTTCCCGGCCAAATCGCCAATATATATAATATGAACCGGTAAATCGTAGTTTCGGTCTATGTTAGTACTTTTCAAAGTGGATAGTTCAGGACAAAACACACCGTCGCGGAAAACAACGGTTTCCGCCGGAAAGGTTTTTATATTGAATTCCGTCCACATGTATGACATATTATCGGCATTATAAAGGATTTTGTTATGGGATTCAATTGTGGAATTGTAGGCTTGCCAAATGTTGGTAAATCTACGTTATTTAATGCTTTGACTCAAAGTGCGGCGGCCGATGCGCAGAACTATCCGTTTTGCACTATTGAGCCGAACACAGGCCGCGTTGTCGTGCCTGATGCAACATTGCATAATCTGGCGCGTGTTGCGGGCTCTCAGCGCATAATCCCGACCCAGCTGGAAATTGTTGATATTGCGGGTTTGGTAAAGGGCGCGTCTGCCGGCGAAGGACTGGGGAACAAGTTTTTAGGTAACATTTTATCGACCGATGCGATAATTCACGTTGTTCGTTGCTTTGAAAACGATGATATTGTTCATGTAAACGGCCGTATCGACCCGTTGGCGGATATTGATACGATTGAAACAGAATTAATGTTGGCCGATATTGAAAGCCTTGAAAAACAGATAAAGAATCTGGAAAAGAAAGCCCGCGGCCTGGACAAGGATGCGGCAAAGTTACTATCGGATGCGACCGCGATAAAGACAGCACTAGAGGCGGGAACGCCTGCGCGCGCGGGCGCTTTATCGGCCGCGCCGTTTAATTTGCTAACCGCAAAGCCTGTTATATACGTCTGTAACGTAGAAGAGGCCGCGGCCGCCACCGGCAATAAATATTCGGACGCTGTGCGTGAAAAATTTGGTGCCTCGTCGCCTGTTTTGGTTATTTCATCCCAGATAGAGATGGAAATATCGCAAATCGTTGACCCCGGCGAGCGTAAAATGTTTTTGGACGAATTGGGCCTGTCTGAATCCGGCCTTGACCAGGTTATAAAGACGGGATACGCCACACTTGGCCTGCAGACTTATTATACCATCGGCCCAAAGGAAGCGCACGCCTGGACAATAACCAAAGGCATGACCGCCCCCCAGGCGGCCGGTAAAATTCACACTGATTTCGAGAAAGGTTTTATTCGTGCCGAGGTTATAGCCCCATCGGACTTTATTGAATTAGGCGGCGAGGTTGCCGCGCGCGAGGCCGGTAAAATGCGCACCGTTGGTCGTGATTATATAATGGCGGACGGCGATATATGCCACTTCTTGTTCAACAATTAAAAACATTCAAAAAGGCCGGTATTTACCGGCCTTTTTTTATTGCGCAATCATGTATCCACATGCAAGTATTGCCACAACCATTATTGTAAAAACGACATGCTGTTTTGTTATTTTCATTATTATCCCCTTTGGATTAATTCCATCCGTTGATTATCTCCGGGCACCCCAGATTCGTCCCATTTGACAAGAACCCCAGTACCAGCCCGATGGAAAACAACAATGCAAAACCGACTATCATCGGCAGACCAATTGCCTTCAAGCCATCGGCAATATTGTCCTTGCCACCGATTTTTCCGGATGTAATGGCCTCCCAGCCATATTTGGCCAATATAAACCCTGCGCCGACAAACGCCATTGTGCGCAGTATTTTGAACACGCTTTGCAATTGGCTAATTAGCTGGCACATACCGTTATTTGCGGCGAATGCCGGCGAAGTTGACATTAATGCAACCGATGCCAAACCACCGTTTGGATTCGGCATAAACGGAGAATAAAAATATGAAGAAATCTGGGATTTTTGAAAAAATAAAAACCGCCGCTTTAATCGGTGGTTTGCATTCAACACAATAATTATATCACAGAGCGCCTGTTTTTACAATAAAAAATCCCCCATTGGGGGGATTGGGGTTATTTATCGCGTATCTGGGCGTCACACTTTTTTGTGACATTTTCAATAACTGCATTCTGTATTGCCATTAAATCTGCATCGGTCATATTTTCCGTTGGAATAATGGTAATGGAAAATGCGATGGATTTCTTGCCGTCTGGCATTTCAAATGCGTCAAATACGATTGCGTCCGATATGCGCTTGTCCGCGGCGCGGGCGGTGTTTACCAACCGTTCTGCAGGCATGTCCGCCGATACGATAAATGCAAAGTCGCGTGTTCGCGGCTGGAAATCTGAAAACTCGGCCTTGCGTCTGCGTCGCGCCGGCAGGTTTTTCACATCATCCACAATTGCAATCATAACAGGCGTCTTTATCTTTAGCGCACGCGCTACCATCGGATGCAGTTCGCCAAATTCTGCAATTTGCTTTTTACCCTGCATTACGCGGCCATATCTGTACGGATGCGCCCAGCGTGGTGCGTTTGTTGTATCCACTGTGAATTGCGCACCCGACATCAGTGCCGCAATATCCGCCTTTACGTCGTATATGTTCGCATTGCGGCCTCCACCCATCCAGTGACGCGGCGAAATCGCCCCACTTCGCACGATGCATATTTGTGTATGCTGTGCGCCCGGGGTGTCGCCATCAAACACGGTGCCCAATTCAAACAGGTTCAAATTCGGCCAACCGCGGCTTTCGTTTGCTGCGACCGCCGCCAGCATATTCCCCAGCAATCCATTACGTGCCGTATCCATGTCGGCCGTAATCGGATTTGCAATCGCGACTGTCGGCAAATCGGTCAGCATTTTCTCTATTTTAGCGTTGCCAAAACCAAATGACATGATTTCATTCAAACCACGCGCCGCCAGAATTATTTTCTGGGCCATGTATTCGTCGCTATGTGGCGCGATGTCTGACAAAGCGCGTTGCGCGGACGATGCGATTCTGTCATATCCGTACAGACGTGCCAGTTCTGCAATGATGTTTTCAGGTATTTCAATATCAACGCGTGCGGCCGGCGCCGTGATGTGCCACGTGTCGCCACGAACATCAACATCAAAGCCAAGTCTTCGCAGAATTTCTATCTGAATATCAGCTGACATTTCAATGCCGGTCTTGGCGGAGAACATATCTGGGTGATATTGCACAGGCCCGCGCGGCGCCGGATTTTCGCCCGCCACCACATTTGCAACAATTTCGCCGCCGCATGCCGCTGTTATTATTTGCACCGCGCGCGCCAATGCCGGCGCACTGATTGTTGGATTTACACCGCGTTCATATCTGTATGATGCGTCGGTCGATAACCCCATGCGTTTGGATGTCTTACGAACAGATACCGGGTCAAAGTACGCACTTTCCAGAATGATGTTTTTAGTATCGTTTGTAACGCACGCGCGGGCGCCACCGATAACGCCGGCCACGGCCAGAATGCCGTTATTGTCGGCGATGACAATATCGGCCGCGGACAGTTTATGCGCATTTCCAAATAAATCGGTAAATTCTTCGCCCTCTGTCGCGTTGCGTATGATAATATCGCCCGCGACTTTGTCCGCATCAAAGCAATGCATCGGCGCCCCCATGTCATAGCAGACATAGTTTGTCGCATCCACCGCCGCGTTTTTAGGGTTAATTCCAATCGCCGCCAGGCGTGATGCAATTACTTTATCGCTGGCGCCAATTGTAACGTTATGCATTTCGCAGAAGCGATATACCGCGCATTTGTCGGTTTCTATTTTTGCGCATCGGCCGCCCTGCTGCTCGGGGATGTTTTTATCCGCTGCGTCAATGTATTCGCCAACGCCCGCCGCCGCTAAATCACGTGCAATTCCGCGTACCGCCAAATAGTCCGGACGATTTGGTGTAATCCCAGCCTCGAATACAATCGGCATATCCAAGACCGGCGCACCGATTTTTGTATCCGCCGGCAGCTCGATGATTCCATCGTGATTATCGGACAGCCCCAGCTCTCGTTCGCTGCACATCATGCCATCGGACATAACGCCGCGCAGTTTTCCGCTTTGTATAACATTACCGCCGATAACGCATCCCGGCACCGCCAGTGCCGATATTATACCCGCACGTGCGTTTGGTGCGCCGCACACAACCTGGCGCAGCGTGCCGCTTCCGTCATCCACTTTCAGTACATGCAGATGGTCGCTGTTTTCATGCGGGACGCATTCAACAATACGCGCGGCAATCGGTGCCACCGGGGCGATAACATCGTCTATCTCCAGACCGATGCGCGTCAGGCAATCTGCAATCGCGTCCGCCGTGGCATCTGTTTTCAAATAATCTTTTAACCAATCGTATGTCCATTTCATAACTTAATTCCCCCGATGCTTAGAACCCAGTCGCCGCGGCCCAGCGCACGTCGCCGTCATAGAATTTTCTGATGTCGTTTAGGCCGTATTTTAACATGGCCAGTCTGTCCCATCCAAAACCGAAGGCGTATCCCTGATATTCGTCCGGGTTTATTCCGCAGTTACGCAAAACGTTCGGATGCACCATTCCTGCGCCCATGATTTCCAGCCACCGGTCACCATGCCATTTCATATCAATTTCAATACTGGGTTCCGTGAACGGGAAATAAGACGGTCGTATGCGCAAATCCACCGTATCGAGTTCAAAGAAGCGGCATAGAAACGCGCGAATATCTGCAATCAAATCAGACATTGTAACGTTTTTATCAATCCGCAGCCCCTCTATCTGATGGAACATCGGGCTGTGTGTTGCATCCATTTCCTTGCGGTATGTTGAACCGATGCCGAACATTTTGATTGGCACGCCGCACTTTTCCATTGCGCGAATCTGAATAGATGATGTCTGCGTCCGCATGACATTTCCGTTTGGCAAAAAGAAAGTATCCTGCATGTCACGCGCGGGATGGTGCGCCGGTGTGTTTAGCGCGGTAAAGTTATGCCAGTCGTCTTCGATTTCAGGCCCCGTATGCAGGCTGTATCCAAAGGATTCAAGTATCGCCGATATTTCGGCCAAAGACTGTGTTAGCGGATGCAGCGTTCCGCGGTTTTCCGGTGCGGCGCTCAGTGTTACATCAATTTTTTGCGATGCCAGTTTCTGCATTAATGCCGCGTTTTCCAGTTCTTCTTGCCGGGCGCGGAATAATTCGCGCAGCTGCGTATTTTCAAGGTTTAACGCCGCACGCGCGTCATTGTCCAGATTTTTCATCTCTTTCAATCGTGCGGTCATTGTGCCATTCTTGCCAAATGTTGCGGCGTGCAATGCCTGCAGTTCTTCCAATGATTGAATCTGTTTAATTTGTTCCTGCATAACCTAATTTCCTTACGATATAAAAATAAAAGCCATCAATTGACGGCTTTTATTATGACAAAACAAACGGTTGCCGCCAAGGGATTATTTGGATTCGGCGCCGCTAAATCGTTTTGCTGTTTCAACCAATTTTACAAAATTGGCATCCGCATCATAGGCCATCTGCGCCAAGACCTTGCGGTCCAGGGCAACGCCTGCTTTCTTCAAGCCGCACATAAACTGGCTGTATGTCAGGCCATGCGCACGAACTGCTGCATTGATGCGAACAATCCACAATCCGCGAAATTCGCGCTTTTTAACGCGACGGTCGCGATATGCATACTGACCTGCTTTTTCCGTCTTTTCACGCGCTGCGCGATAAGTGGAATGATGACGGCCCAGGTAACCCTTGGCACGTGCCAATATCTTGTTATGTTTCTGTTTTACGGTTGTTCCGCGTTTTACTCTTGCCATTTTATGTTACCCCCAATTATTTCAAACCGTACGGGGCCAAGATTTTCGCCTGACCGACCATGTTTTCATTCAGATACTGCGGCTTTGACCCTGCATTGTTTGCACGTGCAGACTTTTTACGCAACAGTTTCTTGTGGGCATTTCTGGCAACACGGATTTTACCGGTCGCAGTCATAGATGCGCGCTTTTTCAAGTACGACTTTGTTTTCAATTTTGGCATTTTTTATCCTTTTTACTTGAGTAATACATCCTTATGGCAATGCCTTGCCATTTCGGACTCTGGCGACTATTTTGGCATAATTAAATGAAAAATCAAGTTTTTATTGAATGTTCGGTTTTTAATGGCTAAACTATGGGCCGATGAACCAAAAAAAGTTATCTTCCAAGGTATATACTCTGGTAAAATCTGCGGCTGCTGCCGCGGCTTTGCCCATATTTTTCATATATATTATGATTGCAAAGCCCGATTACCGCATTATGAATATTGCCGCGCATGTTGTATTGCCGGTTGCAAATGTTGTGGGCGACGTTATCACGTGGCCGGTTCGTGCGGTTGGAAATGTTGCGCGTGATGTGCACAATATGGCGACTTTGCGGTCTGAAAACGAAGAATTACGCGTGCGTCTGGATGCGGCCCTGGCCGCGGCCCGTGAATGCAGTGCCGCCACATTGGAAAGCCAAATGTTGGCGCGTGAATTGGATGTTGTGCGTACCGCCCCGCAATCGGCATTGGCTGCGGACGTTATGTTCGATAATTCGGCCATGTATAATAATACCTTTATGCTGTCCAAGGGGGCGCGTGATGGTATTGAACCAGGCATGGCGGTCGTAACATTTGATGGCATGATGGTTGGGATTGTAATTGATGCCGCACCGGGATTTTCGCGTGTCCGCGCATTGACCGACAGTAATACAAATATCGCTGTACGCGTTGTCGGAACCGAGGTTTACGGTTTCTTGTCCGGCAACGGGTCACGGCGTCCGACAATGGGATTTTTTAGCGACCCTGAATTTCAGCCGACCGCGGGTGTAAAGCTGGTAACCAGTGGTATTGGCGGCATATTGCCAGATGGCATTGCGGTTGGCGAAATGATAAACGATACCGATGTCCGCGTCACGCCGGCCACACGTGATGCGCGTGTTATGGTGTTAAAATTTGGTGATGCGGGCAAGTATAAATGAAAGGCAACATAATATCTTTTCTTCGCACGGCGACCCCGTTTCTGGCGGTGCTGTTTTTATGGCGCCTGTCCACGCCGTTTTGGAATCCGGCGGGAATGCTGGCGTTAATTCCGATATTTTATTGTACATTTATACATCGCGTTCCGTGGTTTGCGCCCTATGCCGCAATATTTTGCTTTTTGATAGACTATAAGTCCGACATGCTGCTGTATTGGACGTCTATTTATTGTTTGTGTTATGCGGTATACGGATTTCAAAGTATTATAGACTTCGGCAATATGCCGGATAGGGGTTGGCGGCCGTTTTTAGTATTTTGGGGCGTGGCACTGTTGATATGCACGCTGGCACATTTTGGTTTTGCAAATTTGTTAAAGATGCTGTGGCTGTTTGTATGGGGGGCTGCGCTTTATGTTCCTGCCGCCCTTCTAATCGAAAGGACGCAGGATGATAGATAAAGAGGTTTCGCGTCTTTTTGACCGTCGCTCCGCGTTGTTTTTAACGGCTGGTGCTGTGCTAACATCTGCGCTTGTTCTGCGCATGCTGCAGATGCAGGTGTTTAGTTATCGTGATTATAAGCGCAAGAGTGAAAATAACTCTTTCCGCATTCGTATGAATATGCCGGAACGCGGCAAGATTTTATCTGCATCCGGTACGCCAATATCGCGCGATGCCCCGATTTATAGAATATATATCATACCCGAAGAAACCAAGGATTTGGATGGCTTGATTTCGATATTGACGTCTGAATTGGGCCTGCGTGAAAAAACGGTAAAGCGTATATATGCCAAGATAAAAAAGCAGCCGAAGTTTCAGCCTGTATTGGTAAGTGAAAATACAGACTGGCAGCGTCTGGCGGTGTTACAGGCAAAGAACCTGCCGGGCCTGCATGTGCGCGAAGGCTTTGCCCGTATTTATGAATTGGGCCCGGCCGGCGCCCAGGTGTTTGGTTACGTCGGCGCCCCGTCCAAGCCTGTATCGAACGCGCCGTTTTATACAACCGGGATAACCGGTATGGAAAAACGCTTTGATGACGAGTTGTCGGGCACGCCTGGCCAGACTGTCATGATAACAAACGCCGTTGGCCGCGTTACCGGCGAAGATAAATCCCAGTTCGTTGCACCAAAGGTTGGCGACAATCTGCATACAACCATAAATGACGCCGCCCAGCGTGCAATGTATGACGCGCTGGAGGCGCATCATTCCGGATGCGGTGTGGCGATTGATATTCGCACCGGCGACGTTCTGGCGATGGTGTCTACCCCCAGTTTTGACCCAAATAATTTTACCGGCGACGATGGCGACGAATACTTGGAACAGCTGCGCAAAGATTATGCAAAGCCATTTATGAACAAGGCGCTCGAAGGGCTTTATCCGCCGGGTTCCACGTTTAAGATAATTGTTGCGCTGGCGGCATTGGAATCGGGTGCAATTACCCCAAAAGACAAGGTATTTTGCCCTGGCTATTGGGATTATGGCGACCGCCGCTACCATTGCTGGGAGGCCAAGGGCCACGGCCATGTTGACCTGGCTGGCGCGTTAAAGCATTCTTGCGACATTTATTTTTACCAACTGGCGTTAAAAATTGGTATTGATGCGATAAAGGCCATGGCTGTAAAGCTGGGCTTTACCCAGAAATATATGGAAGACGTATTCACGCGCCAGATGCCGGGCGTAATGCCCGACCGCAAATGGAAGGAAAAAAATATAGGCGTGCGCTGGGTGCATGGCGACACGGTAATATCCGGCATCGGCCAGGGATTTATTTTGGCCAATTGTGTGCAGCTGGCGACAATGATGTCACGTGTTGCATCGAACAAGGTTGTGATTCCACGCTTGATAAAGTCCGATGCGGCGCCTGTGTTTGAAAATTTGGGATTACAGAAAAAGAACATAGAATACGTATTTCGCGGCCTGGAAGAGGTAACGCGCCCCGGCGGCACCGCCGCCGGCAGTGCGATAAACGTTGGCGGCGCCCGCATGGGCGGCAAGACCGGCACATCCCAGGTTCGCAGCATTTCCAAGGCAGAACGCTTGTCAGGTGTTTTAACGAATGAACAGTTAAAGTGGAACATGCGTAACCACGGGCTTTTTGTGGGCTATGCACCGACGGATAATCCGCGCTATGCGGTATGCGTCGTAACCGAGCATAGCGGTGGCAGCGGCCCTGCCGCACGCACGGCGGCGGCGGTCATGCGCACGTTATTAAAAGAGGAAAATTAACATGGCACGCCCAACGCGCGTATCGAACGCGAACATGATGACTTTTTCTGAAAAGCTGTCGCGTTTTTCGTGGGGGCTTTTCGTTCCTATGTGCATGGTTTTGGCGATTTCCATTGTTGTTTTGTATTCTGCCGGCGGTGGTAATTGGCGCCCGTTTGCATTATCCCAGATGACTAAAATCGTGGCGGGCTTTGCCGTGTTTTTCTTTGCCGCATTTACAAATATCAAGACTTGGATTAAGTCCGCATACGTTATATATGCAATCGCGCTTATAATGATTATATTGGTAACGTTTGTCGGGCATACCGGCATGGGGGCCCAGCGGTGGTTGAATCTGGGCTTTATTCATATCCAGCCGTCTGAATTTATCAAGATTGCGCTGGTTCTGGCGCTGGCGCGGTATTTCGCATGGATGAATTCTGTTGAATTGTCACAGATGAAAAATTATTTGATTCCAGCGGCGATGCTGTTGGTCCCATTTGGCTTAATTGTTTTGCAGCCGGATTTAGGCACCGCATTGTCATTGGGCATGATTACGACTGGCGTGTTCTATATTGTCGGTGCGCAAAAGAAGTGGTTTATTATCGGTGCCGTTTTGGCGGTATGTGCGGCGCCTGTTATGTGGTTTGGCGGCCTGCATGATTATCAGCGCCAGCGAATAATAACATTTATCAACCCCGACCAGGACGCCCGCGGCGCAGGGTATCAGATAAATCAGGCGAAAATTGCATTCGGCAGTGGCGGCATTGTCGGCAAGGGATACATGAACGGTTCCCAGTCGCAGCAGTCATTCCTGCCGGAAAAGCAGACAGATTTCATATTTACCATGCTTGGCGAAGAGTTTGGTTTCCTTGGCGCGTTTGCATTGATTGTACTTTATTGTATTATAATTTTGGTTCTGTTCGGCGCGGCCAAGATGTGTCGAAATCGTTTCGGTCAGCTGATATGTTTTGGTTTTATGTTGAACTTTTTTATTTATTATTTTATAAATATTTCCATGGTGCTGGGGCTAATGCCGACGGTCGGTGTGCCGTTGCCGCTTATGTCATTCGGTGGCAGCAGTTTGCTATCCCTGATGTTTGGTTTTGGTCTGGCCCAGAATGCGCATATTCACAAAGACCAGCAACTATCTGCAAAGGGAAGTTAAAATCATGAATTTATTGATTGTTGAATCTCCATCAAAGGCAAAGACGATAAACAAATATCTGGGCAAGGGATGGAGTGTTGTTGCATCTGTTGGTCACGTCCGTGATTTGGTTCCCGAAAACGGCAGTGTTGATACCGAACATGACTTTGCCATGCGCTGGCAGATTATGCCGGGCAAGGAAAAACAGATAAAACTTATCACGGATGAATTAAAGAAAGCGGACGCCGTATATTTGGCATCGGACCCTGACCGCGAGGGCGAGGCGATTGCATGGCATCTGCTGGATATATTGCAGGCGAAGAAGTTATTAAAAGATAAGAAAGTCTATCGCGTTGCATTTCACGAAATCACAAAGAAAGCGGTCTTGGCTGCGATTGAAAACCCGCGCGAGATAGACAAGGATTTGGTTGACGCATATCTCGTTCGTCGTGCGCTGGATTATTTGATTGGTTTTGGTATATCGCCGTTGCTGTGGCGTCGTAATTTGGGGAAATCGGCCGGGCGCGTTCAGTCTGTTGCGGTAAAGTTGGTTGTCGACCGCGAGCGCGAGATAGAAGCCTTCAAGCCGGTGGAATACTGGAGTTTGGATGCCGCATGTAATGCCGCCGGCGCAGAGTTCAAGGCGGGCCTAACACGATTTGATGGCGAAAAAATTGAAAAAATGTCCATCGGAAATCAGGCGTATATGCATGAAATCCTGGAAAAAATCGGCAGTCCTGAAATCGCGGCGACGGTTGTAAATATTGAAAAGAAAAAGACGTCACGTCGCGCGTCTGCGCCGTTTACCACATCCACCCTTCAGCAGGAGGCATCGCGCAAATTATACTTTTCATCCAAGCGCACAATGAGCGCTGCCCAAAAATTATACGAACAGGGTTTGATTACATACATGCGTACCGATGCAACCAACCTGTCGGCCGATGCGGTATCTGAAATCAGAAATTATATCGCGGCAAATTATGGCGACCGTTTCGTGCCAAAGACACCGAACGTTTACGTTACGAAATCCAAAAACGCGCAGGAAGCGCACGAGGCCATTCGTCCAACGCACTTTGACGGTGCCACACCCACCATTTCCGGCGACGAAGAAAAACTCTATGACCTTATCTGGAAACGTACCATCGCATGCCAGATGGCAAATGCAGAATTTGATGTTGTTGCGGCCGATATTGAATCGCAGAACAAAGTTGCCGTATTTCATGCGGTGGGCACCACACGCACATTTGATGGCTTTATGCGTGTTTATACCGAATCCCGTGATGATGCGGACGCGGCGGCGGAATCCAAACTGCCGCCATTGGCGTCGGGCGATGCGGTTTTGATTACCGCCCTTGACCAACAACAGCACTTTACACAACCGCCCGCCCGCTATACCGAAGCGTCATTGGTAAAAAAACTGGAAGAGTTAGGCATCGGCCGCCCATCAACTTATGCGACAATTATGTCTACCATCGTTGACCGCAAATATGTCGAGCAGGACAAACAGCGCCGCTTTCATCCGACATCGGGCGGATGGGTAATCGCGTCATATCTGTCTAAATATTTTTCAGATTTGGTTGATGTGAACTTTACCGCAAAAACCGAAGATACATTGGACGACGTATCAAACGGCAAGGTCGGAAAAATCCCGGCGTTAACCGCGTTCTGGGGGCCAACCAGCAAAATGATTGACGGCGCACGCGACATCAAAACAACCGAGATAATCGATGCAATCAACGAGGTAATGCACACACATCTGTTTGGACAAACCGATGGCGCATGTCCGAAATGCGGGGGAAAACTTGGGATTAAGCTGTCCAAGTTTGGCCCGTTTGTCGGTTGTGCAAACTATCCCGAATGTGATTATACCCAGCGTTTAACCACAGACGATGCGGCGCCCAGCGCGACGGACGCCGCCGCCCGCCCGGCCGCCGGTGCCGCGGTGGATTTGGGCGATGGAATATCGTTCAAGGTCGGCCGCTTTGGCCCGTATGTAACCGATGGCGCAAAAAATGTTGCGGCCAAGAATTATACCGCCGAAACAATCACACTGGATGCCGCGCGTGAATTATTATCCGGTGCGGCCAAGAAGGCCGACCCGATTGAAATCGGCACAAACCCGGCAACCGGCGAAATGATTTATTATTATCCGACGGGCCGCTATGGTGCATATATTTCATCCAACAAAGTAAACGTCAGCGTTAAACAGCAGCCGGATTTGGCCACCGCCGCCGAATTGATTAATAATAAAAAGCCATCCGCCCGTCGTGGCTTTGCAAAAAAGAAATAAGGTATAAAATATGAATTTTGTTGAAAAATATCGCCTGTATCGAAATTTGATAAAGACGACCCCGTCCAATGTAACGGTTGCATACAAACCGGATAGATATTTGCGTATTACCGACTGGGATTGTAATAACGTATACTCGGTACATCATGTATATGATACGGAATACGATTGGCATTCAATGTCGGTAAGTGATTATAAAAACAAGACCGTACTTGCCGAATTTAACGGCTGGCTGGCCAGAAGAATATATGACCGTGTGCAAAAAAGTTTATAAATGGCGTCTTATGACCGTAATTTTACCGATGAGCTTCGCGCACGCCTGTCAATCGTAGATGTTGTCGGGCGCCGCGTTGCGCTGACCAAAAAAGGGCAAAATTACTGGGGTTGCTGTCCGTTTCATAATGAAAAGACGGCCAGTTTTTCTGTAAACGAAGAAAAAGGTTTTTATCACTGTTTTGGCTGTGGCGAGCATGGCGATATAATATCGTTCACGATGAAGTCAAACAATGTCGACTTCCGCGGGGCGATTACGGATTTGGCCGCGCAGGCGGGCTTAAAAATGCCGGACTATAAACCGAAAAGCGACGCCCAAATTGCGCGTGAAAAGTCCTATGTGGATATAACAGCCGCCGCCGCCGATATATATCAGAAAAAACTGTTCGAAGAATGTGGCGCACATGCACTGTCGTATATTCGCGGTCGCGGTTTCAGCGATGAAATGATAAAAAAATATCGCATCGGATATGCGCCGAAAAACAGTTTTATTGCAGCATCATTTTCAAACGTTCGTCAAGAAACGCTTATATCGACCGGGCTGTGTCGTCGCGGTGACTATGGAATGTATGATTTCTTTCGCGACAAATTAATGTTCCCGATTTTCAACGCTAACGGCCAGATTGTCGCCTTTTCCGGGCGCAGTTTGGACGGGTCGGAACCGAAATATATAAATACCACCGATACCGATATGTTTCATAAGCGTCGCACGGTGTTTGGCCTAAACTTTGCGCGTGACGCGATACATCGCGCAAACCGCAGCATTGTTGTCGAAGGCCAGATTGACGCGATAAAAATGCAGACGGGCGGTTTCCCGGAAACGGTTGCGCCGCTTGGCACGGCTTTGACCGAAGACCATATCGCGCTTCTGGCGAAATCAAATCGTAATATAACATTTTGCTTTGATGGCGACGGCGCCGGTCAAAAGGCGGCGGCCCGCGCATGCAGCATAGTTCTGCCGTTTATTCGTGATAATTCCGATGTACGCTTTGCATTTGTTACCGGCGGCAAAGACCCGGACGAGGTCTTAAAGACATCAGGCACCGCCGCCATGCGCAAGATTATTGACGGCGCGATGGGGTTAACGGATTTCCTGTGGGAAATTGTTAATAAAAATTATGTAACATCCACGCCCGGTGGCCGCGCCCAGGCGGAAAAGTTTTTAGCCACAGAACTTGCCAAAATAGCTGACCCGGCCCTGCGTCGCGAATACGAAAGCGAGTATAACAAGCGTAAGTTCAATACATGGCGCAAATGGAAAAAAAGTGATAATACCGGTGCCGGCATCGCCCTGCCCCAGGTGGACGAAATTACAAAAAATACGCTGGTCTATATCACAAACGCATTTCCTGAATTGGCCGAACGCTATGTTGAATTTTTGGCAACGTTGAATATATCGTTTGATGCCGCCGCGCCCGATATGCACATGACGCAAACCGCGGCGGAAAAGTTTATCGTATCATTAAAACTGCAAAAATATTTAGAACGCCTGTCTGCAGAAAAAAAGGCGGCGACGGCCGCGCTGCTCTCCGGTGATGCGTCCGCGCGTGACACTTTGCTTGATTTGGATGCAAAAATTCAGGCGGCATTGGAAAAGCAGGAAATATTAATCGCGGTGTAAAATGCTGTTAAAAATATGCAAAAAGGCCGGCAAATGCCGGTCTTTTTTAATCTTTCTTTTTTATAATCTGCAGTCGGTTGTTATGCCACTGTGCGACCAGTATTTCATCAATGTCTTTTATCTTTTTCTTCTTAAGCTCCCGCCGCAGCCATGCCTCGCTTCTGTGAATGCGGGATAATGCCTCGTCATCAATATCGCCGTTATCGATTACTACAACGGAATACTTTTTTGCCCCCTTGCGAACTATTGTAAAGTCGCCGTTGGGTTCTATCTGGGCCATCTCTATGTCTTTGATAGAACGCACGCCCTGTCGCCGCATTGCAAGGGCTAAATCATGTGCCGATATTTGCATCTGGCGCATCATTTCTTCGTTTATTTCGCCGTTTTGTATTATTGCGCGTGGCGTTCCGACGAATATGCGTCGGCCAATGTTGGTGTTGAATGTAAATTTATTCAACGCATACAGCAGCAGGCCATAAATCATCACAACCACGACAAAATCCAGAACGCTTATATGTCTGTCCAATATAAAATCAGACAGTATCGCACTTAACAGAAAGTTTATAATAACATCCAGCGGTGTCATCTGGCGCAGTCCGCCGCCTGCATTAAAAAATCGCAGATAAATCACAGCGACGCCGATTGCCATAATCAGCTTTACGCATATTAGTCCATAATACGTAAACATTGCATACATGGACGGCAGTTTATCAAAGCGTACGCATAAAAAACAGGCGAAGGAAATCCTAAATCGGATGAATTTTGTACTGGAAATCAGTCAAAACATGTATTACTATAAGCCCGTCGCCGGTGTAGCTCAGCTGGTAGAGCATCTCATTCGTAATGAGGGGGTCGTAGGTTCAAGTCCTATCACCGGCACCAGACTAGTAAAATACATAGCGACGCTAAAGCGTCGTTTTTTTATTACAACATAAGGTAATATCATGGCATACCCAAAGACCGATGCCAGGGCGGATTTCCCGGCACTGGAAAAAGAAATACTGGCATTCTGGCAGGCGGACGACACATTTCATAAAACGCTGGAAAAGACCAAGCAAGGTGCACCATTTTCTTTCTTTGATGGGCCGCCGTTTGGAAACGGTCTGCCACATTGGGGGCATTTGGGCGTGTCGGCGGTAAAGGATATGGTATGCCGCTATCAGACAATGAAGGGCCGTTTTGTCCGGCGTGAACTGGGCTGGGATTGCCACGGCTTGCCTGCGGAAAACTCGGTTGAGAAGCAAACACATCGCACCGCGCGTGACATTGTCGCAACCGATGGCATCGCCGCGTTCTGTAATATGTGTCACGATGATGTTCTGCGCTATACCAAGGAATGGGAATGGTTTATTAGCCGCATGGGCCGCTGGGTTGATATGGGCGACGGCTATGGGTATAAGACCATGGATAAAAACTATATGGAATCCATGCTGTGGACGCTGAAATCATTGTATGAGAAAGGATTGCTCTATAAAGACTACAGCGTGAATCCGTTTGACTGGGTAAACGGCACGGTTGTGTCGAATTCTGAGGCCTCCCAGGATTACCGTGATGTTGTGGATGATGCATTGACTGTATGGTTCGCACTGGAAAACGGCGACCGCGTCATGGCGTGGACAACAACACCGTGGACATTGCCGGCAAACAGTGCGCTGGCTGTAAATCCGGATATGAAATACGTCCGCATGCGTGACACGGACGGTCATGTCTACGTCATCGCCGAAAGCCGCGTTGCCGCTTATGAAAAGCAATTGGGCGCGGCCGAAAAAGTGGGCGAGTGTTTGGGGCGCGATTTGGTCGGCATGCGCTACACGCCATTGTTTGACTATTATTCGGGCATGTCTGATTTATTGTATCAAATAATTCCGGCCGAATACGTATCGGACAGTGATGGTACCGGCATCGTGCATATTGCCCCTGCCTTTGGTGCGGACGACTTCTGGGCGGCCAAGGCGCTGGATGCAAAGTTCCCAGTGTTGCTAAATGTTGATAACTATGGCAATTTTGACGACACAGTGCGTGATTTTGCAGGCGAAAATATATTTGCCGCAAATTCTAAAATTATGGATTTGTTAAAGTCCCGCGGTCACGTGGTCAAAAAAGAACAGTATAAGCATTCATATCCATACGGCGACCGGTCAAAAGAAAAATTGATTTATCGCGCGACGGATTCTTGGTATATCGACGTACCAAAGATAAAGGATAAATTGCTGGCGAATAATAAGAAAGTCAACTGGACATCGGCCGGCGAACGTTTCCGCAGCTGGATTGAAAACGCACGCCCGTGGGCAATTTCGCGTAATCGTTTCTGGGGCATGCCGCTGCCGATTTGGGAACGTAATGGCGAATACAAAGTGTTTGGCTCCATCGCAGAACTGGAAGAATTCTTTGGCGTAAAGGTGGACGACCTGCATCGTCCGACGTTGGATGCGTTGAAAAAAGACGGCTGGACGCGCATTCCGGATGTTCTGGACTGCTGGGTCGAATCTGGTTCAATGCCGTGGGCATCCCTGCATTACCCGTTCGAAAACAAAGAACGCTTTGCCGCGACATTCCCGGCCGATTATATTATCGAAGGCCAAGACCAGACACGTGGCTGGTTCTATGCTTTGATGGTTCTGGCAACCGCGATGTGGGACGCACCGGCATTTCGTGTGGTGTCTGCAAACGGTCTGATGATGGACGAAAACAAGAAAAAGTTTTCAAAATCATTGGGCAATTTTGCAAATCCGTCCGACCAGCTGGAACAGTTTGGCGCCGATGCCGTACGTCTGTTTATATTGGGTTCAAACTTCATGAAGGCAGAGCCCGTATTTGTTGATAAAGCGGGCAAGGTGTTTGCCGAAACGGCGAAAACAATTTTGACCCCATTGTGGAATGCATATCATTTCTTTACGCTGTATGCCAACGCAGGCGGCGTTACTGCAACGGATGCGGCGTCTGACAACGTGCTGGATAAATATATCCGCGCGGAATTGTCCGAACTTGTACGCATAACGGATGCGGCCCTGTCGGAATATAAGCCCGATGTCGCAATCAAGGAAATTGTGCGCTTCTTAGACATCTTGAATAACTGGTACATCCGCCGTGGACGCGCCCGTTTCTGGGACGAAGAACAAAGCGCGTTTGATACGCTGCACTACGTGCTGGTAACATTGTGCCGCGTGTTGGCGCCGTTTGCACCGTTTGTATCGGATTACATTTACCGCAATTTAACGAACGGCACATCTGTGCATCTGGCGGATTTCCCAACCGCTGATGATGCGGATGCGGACATTGTTCGCGATATGCGCCGCGTACAGCAAATTGTATCCGTTGGCAAGCAGTTGCGTGAACAGTTCAAACTGCGTAATCGTCTGCCGTTGAACAAGTTAATGGTGGCCGGCGCGGTCATGCCGCAGTACGCGGATATAATCAAAGACGAACTGAATGTAAAATCGGTTGAATTTTCCGACAATACGACAGACGTTGCAGACAGCTTTATATACCTGCTAACGCCGCGCATTGGTGCGCGTTTGGGTGGTGCATTGCGTGACATAATCCCGGCGGTAAAGCGAGGGGAATATGAAATCACAGGCGATAAGTTAATCGCGGCGGGACACACGCTGAACGCGGACGAGTTTGAAGTGCGCCTAACTGTAAAGCCGGGCGTTACAGGTGCGGCGACACCGGATAATACCGCCGTCGTTGTATTGGATACGGAAATTAATTCAGAGCTGGTTGCCGAAGGCCTGGCCAACGATGCCCTGCGCTTTATCCAAGACACGCGCAAGGCGGCAGGTCTGGATGTATCCGACCGTATCCGATTAACATACGCGGCCGACCCGGCGCTCGCCATGGCGTTGGACGCGCATAAACGCCGCATAATGCGTGATGCGCTGATAACAGAAATGACCACAGGGGTATCCTGCGACTATGAAACCGAGATAGAGGGTTACAACCTGTCAATATCTGTTGAAAAGGCATAAGAATGACACCGACCGAATATTTTGAATCTGTACCAAAAACTGTGGATATGAATATCCGGTCGGAATTGTATTCCACCAATGAATTTACGTTTGCGGTCGCGGTAATATTATCGGCCCAGGCAACAGATAAAAAAGTAAACGAGGTAACGCCCGCCCTGTTCGCGGCGGCGCCAACCCCGCTGGCCATGTTAACGCTGGGCGAGGATGGCTTAAAATCACACATCAAGGTACTGTCTTTTTTCAACAACAAGGCAAAAAGTATTATGGGCCTGGCGGCGCGGTTAATGGATGAGGCAGGCGCAGATAATACCGACTATAAATTTCCGGAAAAATACCATAATCGCGATGCACTTATGAAATTGCCAGGCATCGGACAAAAGACTGCAAATGTCGTGATGAACGTTCTGTGGGGTGCACCGTTTATCGGGGTCGATACGCACGTTTTCCGCAATGCGCATCGTTATGGATGGGTTGGCACCGACGCCAACACGCCCGAGAAAGTAGAGACCGCATTACTTCAAAAAATTCCATCAAAATATCACGGGATTGTAAATCATGTAATGGTTTTGCATGGCCGCTATACGTGCAAAGCGCTGCGTCCAAAATGCGAAAATTGCCCGGTGGCGGCAATTTGCCCTGCCCCGGATAAAGTCGTTTGAATTTCGCGTAACGTGGGATGCAAATTTATAATAAAAAACACCGGCATTTACCGGTGTTTTTGCATTATTTTACGTCGCTTTATTCGTCATCCGATTGTGGCGCCGCATCCTGCTTTGCAGCATCCGATTTCAGGTATGATTCCAACCAATGATTGTCGAAATTCAACTTGCGAACATCCCCGTTGTTTAACAACTTGCGCTGCAGCGGGATTGTTGTCTTCACACCTTCGATTACAAATTCATCCAGCGCACGCTGGGCACGCATGATACATGCCGGACGATTTTGTGCATGAACGATTAGTTTTGCAATCATGGAATCGTATGTTGGCGGAATCATGTAACCGGTATATACCGCACTGTCCACACGCACGCCAAGGCCCCCTGACGGTGCATACAGTGATATTTTTCCCGGATTTGGGATAAATGTTTCCGGGTCTTCGGCATTGATGCGGAATTCAATCGCATGACCATGCGGAACGACATTTGACTGCGTATAGCCCAATTTTTCGCCCGCCGCGATGCGTATCTGTTCCCGTACCAGGTCAACGCCGTATACCATTTCGGTAACCGGGTGTTCCACCTGCAGACGGGTATTCATTTCCAAGAAATAGAACTTGCCGTCTTCATACATAAATTCAAACGTGCCGGCGTTGGTATATCCCATCTTTTTCGCCGCCGACTTGCATACCTCAATCATGTCATCGCGCTGTTTCTGGGTCAGCGCCGCCGCCGGACATTCTTCCATAACCTTTTGGTTTTTACGCTGCAGCGAGCAGTCGCGTTCCCCAAAGATAACCACATTTCCATGCTTGTCGCCCAGTACCTGGAACTCAATATGGCGCGGATGCAGCAGCAGTTTTTCCATATACAGCGTATCATCGCCAAAGCCGGATTTTGCCTCCTGCTTGGTAATCTGGAAGGCTTCTGCCATCTGGTCTGCGTTATGAACCGGACGCATACCGCGCCCGCCGCCGCCCGCCGATGCCTTCAGCATGACCGGGTATCCGATTTTTTCCGCCGCCGCCAGCGCATCTTCCAGTGTATCCACCGCCCCGTCAGAGCCCGGCACCACCGGCAAACCGCATTCAATCGCGGTGCGTTTTGCGTTAACCTTGTCGCCCATGCGTTCAATCATATCGGCATCCGGCCCGACCCAAATCAGCCCGTGCTGGGCTACTTTGCGTGCAAAGTCCGCACGTTCGGACAGGAATCCATATCCCGGGTGTATTGCATCTGCATTGGTCAGCAACGCCGCCGTTAAAATCGCGGATTCATTCAGATAAGAATCGCGTGACGGCCCCGGCCCAATGCAAACGGATTCATCAGCCAGCTGTACATGCATGGCGTTTTTATCAACCGTGGAATACACCGCAACCGTGCGTATTCCCATATCGCGGCACGCGCGGATTATGCGCAACGCAATCTCTCCGCGGTTCGCGATTAAGACTTTCTTTATCTGTGACATGGCTTTATTCGATTACAATCAGTGGTTGGTCAAATTCAACAGCCTGGCCGTCTGTTACCAATATTTCTTTGACCACGCCGTCTTTGTCGGATTTAATCGGGTTAAAGGTTTTCATCGCTTCAACCAGTGCGACTGTATCGCCCGCCTTAATCTGGGCGCCAACGGTTGTGAACGGTTTTGCCCCCGGTTCCGGCGCCAGGTATGCAACGCCCACCATCGGGGATTTCAGCGCATAGCCAGAAACCGCGTTTTGTGCCGGTTCGCTGTTTGTCTGCTTGGATTCTGTCGCCACCGGCAGGCTTGGCATCGCGACCGCGGTCGCCGCCTGCTGCTTAGACAAATGAATATGCTTGCGATAAACGCCGAACAAGAACTGGCGTTCCAGGTCTAATTCTGTAATGCCCATATCATCCATAATCTTGGACATGTTTTCTACGTTTGCACGAAAAGACATTTTTTAATCCTTATGTTTAATTCTTCTTGGGGGAATTTTACCACAAACGGCCGTCTTGTCAAGGCACAGGGTCATAGCCCGCCCCGCCACCGGGTCTGCAGCGTGATATTCTGCGCACGCCCATCAGTCCGCCCCGCCACACGCCGTACCGTTCAATGGCGCATTTTGTATATTCGCTGCATGTTGGGATAAACCGGCATGCCGCCCGTCCGCCAAATACCGGCGATAACGCATTTTGGTACACGCGTATCATAAATATCGCGATGCGGCCAAGAAAGTTATTCTGCGTCTGTTTTTCCATATTGTTTGCCCATGTATCTAAGGGCCTTTTTCATGGCAACGCGTCCCTCTGTTCGTGTCGCATCCAGTATCCCGCGCCGCACGATAAAAATATAATCCCATTCCGGGCGCAATAGCTTCTCGTTATGGGCAATCCAGTCACGCAGCAATCGCTTTGCCCGGTTGCGGTCAACAGCATGCTTGAACATCTTTTTCGTCACAACCAGACCATATCGTGGGTCATCTGGAAACTTGGCCGGTTTTGCACGTGCCAGAAAGAAGTTGCTTTTGGCCACCGGGTCGTTTTCGCCCATTAAAAAATCACTGTGTTTTTTTATAGTATCTCTAATCATGACGGCAATATTATCACAATATACGGATAATCAAATAAAAAAGAGTATTTTTTCATTTCGCCTTGCTTGATTTTTTATCCGTCAGGCTCTATAGTGCAAAAAAATCAATATTTTTGGGGGCAAAAATGTACAACTGGCTGATGAAGTTCTTTTCCGCCGACATGGCGATAGATTTGGGCACGGCGAACACGTTAATTTATGTAAAGGGCCGTGGCATAGTATTGAATGAACCGTCTGTTGTTGCGGTGGCTGAAAACCGCCTGCTGGGGCGCAAGGAAATTTTGGCCGTCGGGACCGAGGCGAAACAGATGTTCGGCCGCACGCCTGGCTCTATTACGGCGGTACGTCCCCTGCGTGACGGTGTTATCGCGGACTTCGAAGTCGCCGAAGAAATGATTAAATACTTTATCCGCAAAGTGCATCACAGAAGCCCGCTGGCCGCGCCGTTGATTATTATCTGCGTGCCGTCATGCGCGACCCAGGTGGAACGCCGCGCTATTCAAGAGGCCGCCGATGCCGCCGGCGCCCGCAAGGTATATATTGTCGAAGAATCCACCGCGGCCGCGATTGGTGCGGGCCTGCCTGTGGAAAAGCCGGTAGGTTCCATGGTTTTGGACATTGGCGGCGGCACGACCGAGGTTGCGGTTATGTCACTGGGCGGAATTGTTTATTCAAACGCGGTCCGCACCGCCGGCGACCAGATGGATATTGATATTATTGACTTTGTTCGCAAGAACAAGAATCTGTTAATCGGGGAAAACACGGCCGAGGATATTAAAAAGAAAATCGGCACTGCCATCGCCCCAAAGGACAAGGCGAACGAGCTTACCATGAAAATAAAGGGTCGCGACCTGTTGTCTGGTACGCCGCGTGAAACGGTAATCACGGAATCCCAGATTGCAAACGCCCTGTCCCAGACAGTTAGCAAGATTGTAGATACCGTGCGTCAGGCGCTGGAACTAACCCCGCCGGAATTATCGGCCGATATTGCGGATTTGGGTATCGCAATGACAGGCGGTGGTTCAATGCTGCGTGGGCTGGATGCGGCGATACGCGCGGCGACGGGCCTGCCGACGTTCTTGGTCGACAACCCGTTGGCATGCGTTGCCTGTGGTTCCGGCAAGATGCTATCCAGCCTGGACAAGAGCAAGCATATCCTGCAAACAATGTATTAAAAAAAATACGCAAAAACACCGGCAAATGCCGGTGTTTTTTTGTCGTCTGTAAATAATTTGCAAATCACGATTTCGTTGTATATAATATGTATGTCATGGCGTGTTGCCATGACGGGGTGTAAGAACCCCTTTCTGCCTGTCCAATTAATTTGGACAGAAAAACTCCACCCCCTGGGTTGGAGGGCCGTGAATATATTGAATAAGCGGCACTATAGCAGATATAGTTCTTACCCTCCAACCGCTTGAAATTTCTTCATGCGGTTATTTTTATGGAGGCAATCATGGCACGACAGGCAACGCGGGCGGAATTAGCCGCCGCATTAATAGAAATTCATCTTGAGCTGCGACAGTTGAAGTATGTCTTATATTCCATAATATCCGAAGAATTTGAACGCAAAAACATGCGTGCCATTGAACAGGCCGCCAAAGAGCGCCGAAATCAAGATATAAAATAGTTTTTGTTTTTGGGTTTTTTCGCCCGCCGCCTGTCCCATTCGGCATCAACCAATGGGGCGTATTTTTTTATCACATAATCCATGTGCAGTGATACGGATAAAATTCTGCTGTATAATTCGTCACGCGTCGCTTTCTTCATAGTATGTTCCCATATAAAAAAACAACCATCGGAAATATTCTCAGATGGCTGGAGGTTAAACACTACATACTACTATAGCACTGCTTATTCAACATATTCACAGTCCTCCAGCCCATTGGATGGAGTTTCTGTTCTCTTTTGAGAAACAGGTAGTAAAGGGGTGTTTAAGCCCCGCCATGGCAACACGCCACAGCACTTATATTATATATCAAAGATTTATTGTTTTCAATATTTTATAGCGGGCGCAAAAAGTATCGGCCATGCCGGCCAAATCGCAAAAAAATTGTTAATAAAAAAGACCGGTGTTTGCCGGCCTTTTTGCATGTTTTTTATGCGCCCATTACGGAAGGGAAATGCCCGCCGTTGCATCGCCCATTACGCGGTCGATTGCATCGTCGGCCTTGGACTTTGCATCACGAAACGCGGCAACGATTGTTGCGGTTACCTCGGCCGGTGTTTTTGTTAATAATTCCGGGCGAATTTGAAAATCTGCCAAATCATATTTCCCGGTCATTGTAACAATTACATCGCCGCCGCCCGCAATACCACGAACAATCGTTTTATCCAGCATATCCTGCGCGGCTGAAACTTTGTCCTGCAGTGCGCGTGCCTGTTCCATAAAGTCTGCTATTTCCATTTTTTATCTCCCTTTGAGCTGTATAACGGCGCCATTCGGCGCCGTTTTTGTTTGCATTAGGCCTTTACTTCCGCGCCTGTCTTCTGGTCGATGCCAACCATTGTCATGCGGGTTTTGCCACGTTTGTCCGCGCCCAGGTATTTTACGAATACCTTGTCGCCTTCTTTGTAGCCGGCGTCGGCGATTTTATCAATACGCTTGCCTGTGATTTCGGAAATATGAACCATGGATTCAAATCCGTTCATAATTTTTACAAACAGACCGAAATCTTTTACCCCGGAAACAGTGCCTTCGTAAATCAGACCAACCTCTGGTTCGGCAACGATGTCCTTGATGCGACGGATTGCTTCGTCCGCGTCTTCGCGTGATACGGCCATGATTTTAATCGTGCCGTCGTCCGCCAGGTCAATGTTGGTGTTCGTTTCACGTGTCAATGCCTGGATAACACTGCCGCCCTTGCCGATTACCTCGCGAACCTTGTCCGGATTGATTTTCATCGTATAGGTCTGTGGTGCGTATTCAGATACTTTTTCACGTGGTGCCTTGATTGCCTTTTCAATCTTGCCCAGGATATGCATGCGGCCGTCTTTCGCCTGTGACAATGCCTTTTCCATGATTTCAAAGGTAATGGATGTAATCTTAATATCCATCTGCAGGGCTGTAATACCACGGTCGGTACCGGTTACCTTAAAGTCCATATCGCCCAGGTGGTCTTCGTCGCCCAGAATGTCAGTCAGAACGGCATAGTCATCGCCTTCTTTAATCAGGCCCATTGCGATGCCGGCAACCGGACGTGTTAGCGGCACACCGCCATCCATCATCGCCAATGTTGCGCCACATGTTGTCGCCATGGACGAAGAACCGTTGGATTCCAGAATATCGGACACAACGCGAATTACATAGTCAAACTGTTCGCGTGTTGGTACCATCGGGTGCAGCGCACGCCATGCCAGATTACCATGCCCCAGTTCGCGACGTGACGGGGATTTCAAGCCCTTGCATTCGCCAACGGAATAACCCGGGAAGTTATAGTTCAAGAAGAAGTCTTTTTCCTCGGCCCCGTCCAGGGATTCAATCGGCAGTGCGTCTTTGCCACCACCCAGCGTTAATGATACCAACGCCTGTGTTTCGCCACGTGTGAACAGTGCAGACCCATGTGCACGCGGCAGCACGCCCAGTTCGATTTCAATCGGGCGAACTGTTTTTGTGTCGCGGCCGTCGATACGCGGCTTGCCCGCCAGGATATTGCCACGCATAATGCGTGCGGTAATGTTTTCAACGATTTCATCTGCAAATGATTCCAGTGTGGACGCGGCAACCGTTGTCTCCGGGAACAATTCCGGAATCATGGCCTTGGCTGCAACATGAATTTCCGCCAAAGTGTCCAAACGTACCAGTTTTTCCTTTATACCCAATGCGTTTTCAATGTCGCCTGCGAATTTTTCAAGCGCGCCTTCCATTGCAACATATTCCGCAGACTTTTCCGGTGTCGCCCAGCGTTCCGCCCCGGCCTTTTGTGCCAGTTCGTTAATCGCGTCGATAACCGCCTGCTGTGCGTCAAAGCCGAATTTAACCGCGCCCAGAACTGTCTTTTCATCCAATTCGCCGATTTCAGATTCAACCATCAGCACGCCGTCCTTTGTCGCCGCAACGACCAAGTCCATTTCCATTTCGTCGGTTGCCTTGCGCGATGGGTTCAGAACATACTGACCGTCCGCATATCCAACACGCGCCGCACCAATCGGGCCCTGGAACGGAACGCCCGACAATGCCAACGCTGCACTAGACGCAATCATTGCCAGAATGTCCGGCTGATTCTTTTTATCGTATGAAAATACCTGTGCGATAATTTGTACCTTGTTCTTGAATGTTTCCGGGAACAGCGGGCGAATCGGACGGTCAATCAAACGTGCCGTCAATGTTTCAGCGGTTGATGCCTTGCCCTCGCGGCGGTCACGTGACCCCGGGATGCGCCCGGCGGACGCATATTTTTCCTGATAGTCAACGGTTAACGGGAAAAAGTCCTGTCCTTCGACCGCGCTTTTTTCCGCGCACACGGTTGCCAGAACCATTGTTTCGCCCATTGTTGCCAATACGGCGCCGTTTGCCTGTTTCGCCATGCGGCCCGTCTCTAAACGCAGTGTTTCATCGCCATACGGGATTTCCACGTATACCGGATGATTCAACGGATGCGCGTCATCCTTGTCTTTATTAAATAAACCAAAAATCATTAGTTTTTCTCCATATTAAGTTTTTCTTATCGTGCGGAGAAAAATCATTCATTCTTGCATTCTGTGGCAAACGCAAAAAAGAACAATTTTCATCCCCGCACTTTATTAATTATAGTTTATATTTGCCTGTTTGCAAATAATTTCGAATATTCCACCACCATGCGCAGGATTATATCCCCTGCCCCACGCTTGGCATAGAATTTATATGCGTTAAGAACATCGGTCTGCCAGTCACAAAATGCCGCGGTTTCCCAGTCTATAAAGGCAACAATGTCGCCGGTTTCGGGATTAATCACAAAATTGCCGCCAATGTCGTTATGCGACCATCCGTACATAAATCCGGGCTTTTCTCTCCCCCCCCCTGTTGGCTTTAGCCCGCGCAGCGCCACCGGGTCACACGTTCCGATTGCCATCAAAAATTCTGCGAGCTGTCGGGCGATTTTAGGTCCAAACTGACGCAATTTTTCCTGCGGCAAATCCGCCACTGTTTTGCCAGATATAAATTCATATTTCAGCACGTCCAAACCCCGAAACTGCAACACTTCCATCTTTGGCAGGCGTATCGGCGACACCTTGCGAAATGCGTCGGTAAACATCTTCTCGCGGCGTGGGCCGTCGGCGCGTGCGGCAACCAGCGGGAATTTATAGGCAACCGCACTGTCCAATACGACGATTATCTTTTTCTGGCCGCCGTGACCTTGGTATATCTTTGCCCGCGCATTTGGCATGCCGGCGTCTTTGCGTGCAAATTCAATGTACTTTTTCACGTCCACATTCATGCGCATACGCAGTCTGTGGCGCATTTTCTTTGACGGAACAAAGCCTAAAATTATGTTTTGCGCGGTCTTTTTAATTCCCATTATTTATTCCTGTTTTTGCGAAATTCATCCAGTGAAACAACGCGACCCGGGTCGGCGACGGTTCCCGGCTTTTCCTCCAGCGGCAATTCCATGTCATTGTCGGCCTCGGGCGATGCCTTTGGATGAAACGACAGCATAAAGTCCACCGACGGGTCTTTGAATTCAACCAGTGCGGAAAACGGCACGCGGATAAAGAACGGCCGCCCGTCAAAGGTTAGCTGAACGCCAAACTCTTTGTCAGACACGTGCAGGTTGTTATAAGAATACTGCAACACAATCGTCATCAAATCGGGGTATCGTATACGCAGGAAGTCCGGCAAAACAACACCCGCATCACGGGTCTTGAACGTGATAAAAAAGTGCGTTCCATCCCCCAGCCCGTTTATCTGGGCATGGGTCAGTGCGTTTTTGACCACTGTTTTCAGTGCGTCATCCAACAATGTCTGATAGTCGATTCTGCTCATAATAATCCAACCTTTTGTATTTCTTTAGGAAACTATATTATTTATTTCGCCACCCTTGCAAGTAACAAATGCCGCATCGGGCACGTCTGCGAACGCCCGCGGGTCCAGTCCGGTTGCCCACACCTGGGCGTCGGTCGCCCGCAGGGCCTCGAACATACGCGCGCGCGCATCGGCGTCCAGATGTGCGGCGGCCTCGTCCAAAAGAATTAGCGGGCGCCGTGCGGTCTTGGTATGCATTAATTTTGCATGCGCTAAAATTAGATTTATCAAAGTGCTTTTTTGTTGCCCCGTGCTGGTTAAATTTGCCGGCAGTCGCAGGTCTTGGTTAAACACACCAAAATCGGACTTGTGCGGGCCGTCTATTACCATTTTGTCGCCCATAAGTGTGCGGTTGTCACGCAGATATGCCAGATACTGCGCCTCGGCCCCGGGGGCGTCGGATAGAATCATGTTTTCAACCATGCCGGTAACCGATACCGCCGCACCAGATAAGAAATAATTAATCTCGCCCGCGTACTGGATACGGGCGGCGGCAATTGCAACCGCGGTTGCGGCAATCTGGGCATCGATTGCATCCATCCAATGCACATCCGCCCCGGCCCGCAGCGCGGCGGCCCGTTCTGACATTAATTTGGACATGCGCGCGACGCGCCCGGAATGCGTGGCATCAAATGCGGCGGCCAGTCTGTCAAAAAATGCGCGGCGTTCGGCGGCCGCATCAATAAACAGGCGGTCTTCGCGTGGCGTAATCCATACTATGCGCAACAATTTGCCCAATTCCAGAAGTGGGGCCGCATCGCCATCAATGCGTGCGCGTCGGTTGGCGTCGCCTGCGGCGTATGTGATTGCCACCTCGGTATCATCGGCCAGTGTTGCGTGCGCTGAAAAGCCGCCATTGCCGTCAAATCGCGCAAGTTCGCACATCGGCGCCCCGCGCATTCCCCGGTCGCCCGACAGGATTGATACCGCCTCCAGTATGGCGGTCTTGCCCGCGCCGTTGGGGCCTGTGATAATAATATTGTGATGGCCACCGACACTAATGCGTCCGAAAATATGATTCCTAAAATCCGTGAGTGTCAGCGTTTCAATCATGCCCGAATACTACAACAAAAAGATGTCTGTATGCAAAATAAAAAATCCCGCTTTTCATTGGGATTTTGTCTGGAGGCCTGGGTCGGAATCGAACCGGCATACAAGGATTTGCAGTCCTCTGCATAACCACTCTGCCACCAGGCCAGAACTATGGGTTCGCCACCATAATATGCAAAACAAATTTATAATTCAATAGAAAAATTTGACTTTTATGATATAATCCATCCCAGGAAGAGAGTGTTAACATGAAAAAGTACTTATTTTTGGCATGTATTATGCCATTTTCTGCGTTTGCCGCAGAAAACGACTGTGCAACGCGAAAAACTGTTCCAGATATGCCCATGACCCTGCAAGAGGTTATTGAAATGGGGCTTTGCCGCAATCCCCAGACGGCATCTGCATATTTATCGGCAGAGTCTGCACGTTTGGCGAAAAATGCCGGTTATTCCACGTATTTGCCGAGTGTGAATGCATCAGCATCCGCCGGGCGTGATTATCGGAACAAAGAATGGGGCGACTGGCAGTATGGGGCATCACTGTCGGCGTCATATTTGATATTTGATTTTGGCAAGCGCCTGGCCGATTTGAACACATTGGCGGCGGTTTGGCGTGCAACCGGATTTGATTATGACGAAAGCGTGCAAAACTATGTCTATGGTGTAATCGGGGCGTATTATTCGTTGCTTAACGCAGACGCGGACGTGACATCGGCCGAATCTTTGCGCGCGGTGGCCGAAACCGCCCGCGATACCGCCCAGAAGAAATATAAGGCGGGCTCGGTCGCAAAGGCCGACGTTTTGAAGGCTGAAACCACACTGGCTAGCCGTGATTTGGATTTAGAGCGTGCCAAGAACAACCGCGAGATTGCCAAGGGCACCCTGCTAACAAAATTGTCTTTCCCGGCCGACCAGGAAATTATTATTCAAGACATGCCGTCAAATTTTGGCCGCGCGGTTGAAAACAGCAGTATTGATGAACTAATCGAAATCGCGCGCGAACGCCGGCCTGACCTGCTGCGTGCAACGGCGGACAAAGACGCGGCATGGCATCGTCGTGCGGCATCGTTTTTGAAGAATTTGCCCAGTATTTCGGCCACAGGCTCGGTCGGTTGGAATGACACCGATTGGAATTCGTTTGGCAACGACAGCTACAAAGTAACGGGCAGCATAGGCATCCGTGCATCCATGCCGATTTTTGCAGGCTTTGCCAATGTCTATGGCGTTCGCCAGGCCGAAGCAAACTATCAACGCGCCGCCGAGGCTCAGCGTGCCACAACAGATAACGCCATGCTGGACATCTTTACCGCGTATCAGAATTATAAAACCGCGCAGAAATTACTGGTTCAGACCAAGGCTTTGCTGGAATCTGCGACCGAAAGCGAAAAGGTAACGTCGGGTATGTATAAAGTTGGCCGCGCCACCATGCTGGACTGGCAGACTGCGCAGTCCGAGCTGGTAGATGCCCAAAAGCAGCATAATGCCGCCAAGTATGAATTATTTACCAAGCGTGCGGCGGTAGCGCTGGCCATTGGCGATATTCGCGCCGAATTAGATAAGGAGGAAGCAGAAAATGAAGAAGACTAAAACATCCGCGGCCACGCCATCGCGTCTGCGTCGTATGGCACGTTGGCTGTGGCGTAAAAAATGGTGGATTGTTGCAATTGCTGCAATCATTATCGTATTGAATTTAATATTTGGCGGCACGTCCAAATCGTCCAAGTCTGAATTTGCGACGCTAAGCATTACTCGTGGCGACATGCGCCAGGTGGTGACCGCGACCGGCGAAATTAGTCCTGTAAACACAGTCAGTGTCGGATCCCAAGTGTCCGGCACGATTGACGAGTTGTATGTTGACTATAACTCCAAGGTCAAAAAGGGCGACCTGCTGCTAACGATTGAGCCATCCGTACTTCAGGCGTCCGTAGACGAGGCCAAGGCGTCACTTGTTTCTGCCGAATCTCAGCGTAACTATGCAAAAAGCGAATATGAACGCAACAGAACGCTGTACAAAGACGGCTATATCGCGCGTGCGGAAATGGAACAGTCCCAGACCGCATACGAACAGGCCGAACAATCCGTTGCGCGTATGCAGTCGCAGTATGAGCGTGCGCTGACAAATTTGGGTTATGCGACGATTACATCGCCGGTTGACGGCACGGTAATATCGCGCAAAGTAGACAAGGGCCAGACAGTTGCCGCGTCGTTCCAGACCCCGGACTTGTTTGAAATCGCCGAAGATTTGTCCAAAATGCAGATTGAAACCGCTGTATCCGAGGCCGATATTGGCGTTATCAAGGAAGGCCAGAGCGTAACGTTTACTGTTGACGCATATCCGACACAGACATTTGAAGGCGTTGTTCGTCAAATCCGCCTGTCACCGACAACAACATCAAACGTTGTTGTTTATACCGTGGTAATCAATGTGGATAACTCCGACCTGCGCTTGATGCCTGGGATGACCGCGTTTGTAACGATTATTATCGACGAGAAGTTTGACATCTTCAAGGTTCAAAACGCGGCTCTTCTGGTGCGTTCGTTTAATGGTATTGTTGAAGAACCGGGCGATGCCACACCTTCGACCCATCTGGCGATTCTGCGCGAAGGTAACGTTATCTTGGTCCCGTATGAAAAGGGGCTGGTTGGTGCAACCGAAACGGAATTAATATCCGACCAATTGCAGATAGGCGACCGTATTGTTGTTGGCAAGACAGGTCAGGTATCCTCATCTGCCTCGCAGAAGCGTGGCGGCATGGGGGGCATGGGCGGTCCCGGCGGGCCACGCTAACGGCTTGTTATAAATAAAACGCCTCGTATTTGGGGCGTTTTTCTTGTGATGCGGCGCCCGGCATGATATAATAATGGGCATATTATTTTGGGGGAAAATCAATATGAAACAGAAAAAGGAAATAGTTATTTCCATGCAAGATATTTGCAAAAGTTTCCCTTTGGAAATGGGGGGCGTTCAGCAGGTGTTGTTTGACATCACGTTTGACGTCCATGTTGGGGAATTTGTTGCGATTATGGGGCCGTCTGGGTCTGGAAAATCCACGTGCATGAATATTATCGGTGCGCTGGATACACCGACATCGGGCACGTATGAACTATATGGTAAAAACATTACAAACATGACTGCGGACGAACTGGCGGTTATTCGAAACGAATATATCGGATTTGTTTTTCAGCAGTTTAACTTGCTACCCAAACGCAATATTTTGGATAATGTGATGCTGCCGCTGATGTATCGGGGGCTGCCGATGTCCGAACGCGTGCGTCGTGCGCGTGAAATGCTGCGCCGCGTGGGGTTGGAAAAGTTCGAATCATACATGCCGACCCAGCTTTCTGGCGGTATGAAACAGCGCGTTGCAATCGCGCGTGCGCTGGCGGGCGACCCGAAGCTGATTTTAGCCGACGAACCGACGGGCGCCTTGGACAGTAAAATGGGCAACGAGATATTAAAGTTTTTCAAGGAACTAAACCGCGACATGGGTATAACGATTGTAATGATTACGCATGAATTTGACATTGCAAAGTATGCCGACCGACTAATCCACATTCGCGACGGCCGTATAAACTATGACGGGCCGGTTCCGCGTGACGAGCGCAATCTGTAATACGGGGGAAATCATGACATTTAACGATATATTAAAAGAATCCTGGCTGTCGGTATCCGGCAACAAGATGCGTTCCTTTTTAACAGTACTGGGGATTGTCATCGGTGTTATGGCGGTGGTTATAATGGTTGCCGTTGGCGAAACCGTGCAAAAACAGATTACAGACCAGTTTTCATCGCTTGGTACAAACACAATCATGATACGTGCCGGCGCGGCCCAGTCCGGTGGTGTTCGTACTGGTAACCGCCAGACGCTAACCATCGATGATGCGGAATACATTGCAAAACTGCCCGATGTTATGGCGGTAACACCGGTTCAGCAAAGTGCGGCTCAGATTATATACGGTAACAAGAACTGGGCGACATCAATGGTGGGTGCATATCCCGATTATACAACTGTCCAGAACATTGAAATGGAACAAGGAACATTCTTTGACCAGTCCGCCGTTCGCAATGCGTCTACATACGCTGTAATCGGCCCTACAACGGCCAAAGAGCTGGGCCTGCCGGACAATCCGGTCGGCGAAGTTATCCGCGTCCAGAATACGCCTATGGTAATTATTGGCATGACCAAGGCCAAGGGCGATTCCGCCATGGGCAGCCAAGACGACATGATAATCATCCCGATTACGACGTTAAAAAAACGCCTTCAGGGCAGCCGCTTTCCCAACGCGGTTAGTATGATTGCGCTAAAACTGTACCAAGATGCGGACAATACATTGGTAACAGAACAGATAACCGCCCTACTGCGCTCCCGGCATAAGCTAAAGGACTCGGACGCCGACGATTTCCAGATAATGGATATGAAGCAGGTTATGGAAACAATGACAACCGTTACGGGCTACATGAAACTGCTGCTAATTGCGATTGCGGCGGTATCCCTGCTGGTTGGTGCAATTGGTATTATGAACATGATGCTGGTATCTGTCGCTGAACGTACACGTGAAATCGGTATCCGCAAGGCCATTGGCGCCCGCGAGAGCCAGATTATCATCCAGTTCCTGTCAGAATCCATATTAATATCGTTTATCGGCTCTATGGCGGGCCTGTTGTTGGGTGTTGGCCTGTCCCAGGGCGTCGGCCGTTTCGTATTGGGTTATAACGTTCCGTTTTCGGTATGGCCGGTATTCTTGTCAGTAACGGTTGCGGTCGTTGTTGGTCTTGCCTCGGGCGTGTTCCCTGCGCTAAAGGCGGCAAAACTAAACCCAATTGACTCCCTTCGCTACGAATAGTCAAACAGTATTCGTAAAAAAAAGCCGGCATTTTCGCCGGTTTTTTATTTTGCTAACAATAAATATAATTGACAAAATTAATTCTTGTGTTATATTTATATAAAATAAAGGTAAACAATTGAATCTATTAAAAGCATATTTGAACTATTATCTGGAATTGCATGACCGTTATCTGCAGGCAGGCCGTATTTATCGTCATGCGAAATATGGCTTGGTGTTCAAGACCACCAATTATTGCTGGTATCAATGCCCGCATTGTTGCGAGTCCTCTGGCCCGAATAACCCGCGTATATTTATGCCGGCCGATACTATCTGCGATTATTTAACCCAGGCACATGCGGATGCGCGTTTTAATAACAATGTTGTGTTTACCGGTGGTGAAATCATGTCGTCATATCGCTTTGGCGACGACGATTATGTACCGCGCCTGCTAAATCACAGTCTGGATTTAGGCATCAGCACGGATATAAAGACCAACGCTGCCTGGATACGCGCGGGCTTTGGCGATAAAATTATCCAAGATTTGGCGGATGTTACATCCCGACACAAGCCTTATAGCCTGCAAATATCTTTGTCGCTGGACACATTTCATAAAAACGCGCTTGAAAATAATGCACGCGTTATATCAAGCCTAGCCCAGGAATGCGACACACAGCTTTGCGTGCATGTATCCGAATTTTCCGGCAAAAAATCAATGCTGCCTGATTTGTTGGCGCGCGTCCGTCAACTTGGCACCGGTGTGGAGGAAGTCTTCCTCACCCCAGGCGGTGGCTGTAAAAAAATTCGCATTCTGCATCGGGCGGGAAATGTTCTAATTATCCCCAGCACCGGCAATCTGTTTGCAGGCGGCCGTGCGGCATCTATGCCGGATGCAGCGCAAGATAAATTTGCACGTTTCAGATTTTTATATCCCGATGGCAGTGTTGTTACCGCATTTGACAGCGCGGGAAATGTAACGCTTGGCGAAAATTGGGGGCGTCGCATTAGTACCCCGTGGAAGGCAAGAAATGGCAATATCCCACTTGACCGTATTCGTGTTAAGATGTTGCGTAAAGTATGGAACGAAGAACTGTATGCCCGCCTGTTTTCTGGCTGGCGCTGCAAGTAAAAATAAAAACACCGGCATTTGCCGGTATTTTTATTAGTTTTTTTGTGATTATTTTGCCGCCTTGGCCGGTGCCACAATAATGGATTTTGTGCGTTCATCCGGCTTTGATTTGGATTCCAGTGTTCCCTGGTCGCCAATCATTTCCATAATGCGTGCAAATAATTCCGGCACTGCATCCTTGCCGCGTGCCAAAACCTTTTTAGAGCCACGGGTCATAACAGCAATCTTTACCTTGTTCCCACCGCCCAAGAATTCAAACACCTTTTTCATTTTGATGTTCAAATCGTTTTCTTCAATAAACGGCTTGACCCAAACTTCCTTCATTTCAACCGTTTTTTGATTTTTGCGGGCTTCGTTCGCACGCTTTTTCTGTTCATATTTGAATTTGCCGTAATCCATAATCTTGGCAATTGGCGGCGTGCCAGCGGCGTTGATTTCAACCAAATCCAGCCCTGCATCCATCGCCATGGCCAAGGCCTGCGGTGTTGGCATAATCCCCAGATTCTGGCCGCTTTCGCTGATGACCTGAACGCTTTTTGCAAAAATCCGATTGTTCATACGCGGGCCTGTATCACGGCGTGCGTCACGGTTAAAAGATGGTCTAATTGTATGCTCCTTTTATATTATATTCAAAATTATTATCTATTTTTCGGGACTTTTCAACAAATTTTGTACCAGCTGCAGCGCAGTCCACGCGTCGCGCTTTGCGGCGGGTTTCAGTATCAAGTAATTGGGATGGAAAATCGGCACCACCATGCGGTTGTCGACACGCACCGGCACGCCATGGGCCGATGCCAGCGCCACGCGGGCAAACTCTGCCGCCGGCATGGTGCCCAGCGTCACAATCACACTGGGGTTCAGCATTTCAATCACGCGGTCGGTAAACGGCTTCGCCAGGTCAAGCTCAGTCCTCGTTGCGGCGCGTCCGCCCGGCGTTCTCCAAAACAGCATGGGCATAATGGACACCGCGTCACGCCCCATTCCAATCGCCCCCAGCATTTTATCCAGCAATTCGCCCGCGGCCCCCGTCAGAATTTTCCCCGCCGCGTCGTCATCGGCGCTGGGGGTGTCCGACAGTATTAGCAAACCATTTGGATTTTGCGCTATGTGTGGCAAAACAACGTGTTGCGCCATTGTGCGCAATGGATGGTTAAATTCCTCTATCATACGCATCAGCGCCCCAATATCGGCGGGCCGTGCGGCCGCCCCACGCGCGGTATCCAGTGATACTGGCGCCACCGGCGGCACGCATACGGCCGGCCCCGCGCTAAAGACTGGGGTTCGCATAGAATCCGGTATTTGGATTTCGTCAGGCGCAATCGGGCGATTTTGCGGTGCCACGTCTGTATTTGTCGCCGCTGCGGCGGCCGCCGCCGCAATTGCCATCGCGGTGGGTAATTCTGTAATTTCCCACCGCACGCCGGCCAAGTCTAAATCACGTAATGCTTCCAGGCTCATCTTTTGAATTCTCTTGATTTTTCAAATGTTCTGTTATAGAATACTGCCTGAGCAACAGAAACTCAAGGGAGTATTTTCATGAAAATTAAAAACTTTGCTATGTTGGCGGCGGCGGCTGGCTTGTTGGCGGCATGTCATTCTTCAACAAAAATCACAGAACCGGCTGACCTGAACGACCAGCGCGTATTCTTCGGCTTCAATTCGTCTGAAATCTCTGACGAAGCACGCGACAACCTGCTGGGTCAGGCTTTGTACATGAAGAATCATGCAGACACAAAGATTCAGATTGCGGGTAACTGCGACGAACGTGGTTCCACCGAATACAACTTGGCACTGGGTGCACGTCGTGCAAACGCGGCCAAGGCTGTTATCGTTAACGATGGCGTAGAAGCGAATCGTATTTCTACAATTTCTTACGGCAAGGAACGCCCGTTGGTAAAAGGTTCCGGCGAATCCGTATGGAAATGGAATCGTAACGCGACAACAACAGTTAAATAATATTTGTTGAAAAAGTTATAAAAACACCGGCAAATGCCGGTGTTTTTTTTGTTATATTTTTTATGCGTTTTTCCCGGCTAAATTGATTAAATTTTGCAGACATCCATTGCAATTCCGATTATATGCGAAATATGATATAATTCAAATATGGCCGGGGGGCTGTGACATATATAAATAAACAGCACTGTACCTGATTATAGTAACTAACCCCCTGCCATAATATTAACGTCGCCATATTATAGCCCGTGGCCGGGGTATGCTGATATACATGAATAAAGCATGCAATTCTGTTGATTGCTTGAAAGCCCCGGCCGCCCTGTTTCTATTATTGCAAATTACATTTTTTAGGATATAATATAAGTGCCGTGGCGTGTTGCCATGGCGGGGTGTAGTTACCCCATATCGACCTGTCTTTGTAATAAGGACAGAAAACTCCAACCACCCGGCTGGAGGGCTGTGATATATCTAAATAAACAGCACTATAGTCGATTGTAGTAACTAACCTCCAGCCTTCAGAGTTTCTGACGGCTGTTTTTCTTTATAATAATCGGAGATATACCATGGCCAGACGTGCAACCCGTGCAGATTTATCACACGCATTACAGGATATGCATATCCAACTACGCCAGATACGCTGGTTTTTGTTTGAGATTATAAAGGCCGAGTTCGAGGCTGAAAATATGCGCAATATGCGCGAGTTCTGCAAGCGGTCGCGCGAAAATGCGGCGCCGCGTCGTTATACAAAATAGTGTTTTCGCGGATTCTTTGTTGATTCTTTTATATCGGCGCACATTTCGGCATCTGCCAACGGTGCATATTTTTTGAGTAATATATCAATCTGAAATGATACATCTCGTATCCGGTTGTATAGTTCCTGACGTTTGGCTTTCGGCATGAATTCCCCATTTTGTTATATAAAAACAGCCATCAGAAACTCTGAAGGCTGGAGGTTCAAAGCTATATCACCTATAGTGTCGTTGATTCAATATATTCACGACCCTCCAGCCGGGTGGTTGGAGTTTTCAGTTCTGAATAGAACCGGGTGATGGGAGCTTGAAACTCCGCCATGGCAACACGCCACGGCACTTATATTATATATGAAATATTTATTGTTTTCAATATTTTATAGCGGGCGCCAAAAATATCGGCCATGCCGGCCAAATTGCAAAAAAATTGTTAATAAAAAGACCGGTATTTACCGGCCTTTTTGATACTTTTTTATTTAAGCAGTTTATCTATTAATTCCTGCATTTGAATGCGCGTCGCAAATGACAGTACAATCTGCCCCGCCCCGCCCCGGCGTTCTTGTAATTTTACCGGCACATTCAAGGCATTTTTAATACGCGTTTCAATATCGCGGCGTGTCTCGTCATCGATATTATTTGGGGAAAACGACCGGCTTTTGCCGGCACGTGGCCCGCTTTTTACAATGCGTTCCAGTTCGGCAACTGGTATTTTTTCATTAACCGCCTTGTGCGCCAATTCTTCCTGATTTTCAGCAACCGCAATTGTTCGCGCCGCCGATGCGGACAGCTCGCCTCGCTCTACCATGCCCTTTACCGTATCGGTAAGATTGGTTAAACGCATGATATTGCGAATATAGCTTTCTGATTTACCAATTAATCGCGATACATCCGCCAATTCATAGTGGCATTTTTCCATTATGTTTTGATATGCGGCGGCTTCTTCTATTGGGTTCAGATTTTCACGCTGTACGTTCTCAATCAAGGCGATTTCCATCGCGTTTTCGTCATTTAGCGTCTTTACCAACGCCGGTATTTCGTTTAGCCCGGCAATCTTGCTGGCGCGATAGCGGCGTTCGCCTGCGACGATTTCATACATATATGGGCGCCCTGTTACCGCACGCAGCAAAATCGGCTGTAATACCCCCTTTTCTTTTATTGACGCGGCCAGTTCGTTTAATTCCGCATCGGTAAAGGTCTTTCTCGGCTGGTCTGGGTTTGCCCCAATCTGAGCCAATGGTATTTGTTTTACGACCACGCGTTCGGCCCCGGTTAAAATTGAAATGTCCGGTATTTTTCCCATTTCTGCCTGCAGGTCGGCCAGGCCCTTGCCCAATCCAAATTTATTTGCCATTTGTTATTCTCCTTGTTCGCTGCGTTCAACAACCTCGGTCGCAACGCGCAGATACGCCTGGGCGCCGGGCGAATTAAAGTCATAAAATAATGCCGGTTTGCCGTGACTTGGTGCCTCGGATACGCGGACATTGCGCGGAATTACCGTCTTGAACGCACGGTCGCCGAATGTTTTGCGAACCTCGTTCTCGACTTCGCGCGTCAGGCTCTGGCGGCGGTCATACATCGTTAGCAATACGCCCATAATATCCAGTTCCGGATTATACTGTTTTCGTACGCCGTTGATGGTGCCGATTAATTGCTGTACCCCCTCTAAGGAATAAAATTCACACTGCATTGGTACAATAACACTGTCAGCCATGGTTAATGCGTTTACTGTAATCGTTCCCAGTGCCGGCGGACAGTCCAACAAAATATAATCATAATGCTCAAAAATCGGGGAAACCGCATCACGCAGGCGATATGCATTATTTTCCACTCCCAGCAGCTCTATTTCCGCATCGGCCAGTGCCTGGGTTGATGGCATTATATGCAGGCCCGGTATTGCGGTGGTTAAAATATTATCTGCCGCGGTGGCCGTACCCATTAAAACGCCATATACACTCTGGCGGTGGGATGCGCGAACAAAGCCCAACCCCGTGCCGGCATTTCCCTGCTGGTCTAAATCGATTAGCAGTACGCGCTTTTTAATCGCCGCCAATGATGCACCGATATTAATTGCAGTCGTTGTTTTACCAACGCCCCCCTTTTGATTTGCAAATGCGATAATTTTTGTCATTTTATCCTTTCCAATTCCGTCTTTTCTTGATTTTTAGCATAGAAAAACCGGTCGATTCGGTCAAGATATTAAAATAATTTAATTTAACATGATGTTAAAAATTATTAAAAATCAATTTGTTATATCTAATTCCATGTGAAATAAATATATTTTTTATAAACATAACATTGACAAAACGGGTCTTTGGTATTATAATATAGAGTATGAAGTTTCGTAAGATTTTATCTTTATCGTTTGCTTTTGTTCTGTCTATGGCTTTGACAGGGTCGGCTAATCTGTTGCCGACGGAAAATGCTAAAGATGCGGTTAAGAAAACTGCGAAAAAGCCGGTAAAATCGATTAAGCCGATAACGTTTAGCATGGATACGGTTTTGGTTACCAAAGATAATGTTTCTAAAATTGCGGCCGGCCAATTTTCGCCATGCAGAAATCACGTAAGCGTTTCCTATATGGTCTTGTCGCCGGAATTAAAGCATCTTAAAAAGTGGTGCGAAGAACAGAATAATTCGTTGCGTGTTGTCACGCGTCACGAGGTTGAACATGCACGCAAGGCGGCGATGGTTCAAAATGTAAATGAACTGCCGGGCTATCGTCGTGCTCAGGTTGCGATAATGAACGAATGTATGGCACCCGCCGCCGAGATTATAGAGGCCATGACTTACCGTATTGAAACGGGGCGTCGTTATCCTGCTGACCGTGCGTTCTTGTTTCGCGCGGATAGTTTGATTATGAATGCGCAACAGAAGCGTGGTTTTAGCTGTGTCGGCATTGACTTTTCATGCCCGGAAATCGCAGACATTATTTTAGACGCATCTATTGATAAATTCATGAAGGATTACAATCGTGGGTTTTATCATTACAAAGTTCAGGGCGAACTGGATTGCAAACCGCGTCCGAAATACACACCAAGCCTCAACTGTGATACATATAATATAACAACATTTTGCCCTGCGGCAAATCAGTGGGGTGCATTATGGACGTTTGATGTTACACCGTTCCAAGATTGTGTGACCACGATTAAGGGTTTCGGTTGGGGTGGTTATAAATTTAACTGTGCGAATCAGCGTGTTGATATTTGGAATTCTGCATCCGAAGAGGCACGTCGTCGCGCCCTGGACAAGGTTGATTTGTGTATCTATCAGGAAATGGGTCACGGCCGAATGCTGCGTTTATCAACTTTTCAGAAAAATCGCTAGATTCAAAAAAATACCGGTAATTTCACATGAAATTACCGGATGTTTTGTATAATAATTATTTGCCCGTCACCAGTCTTGGATGGGATTAAATCATAGTCGAATTTATACTTCTGTTTTGCTGTTGCAACCTCGGCCTCGATTTCCCGGCCTTTTAGCAGAAAAAGCCGGTATTTTGTACGTGCAACATAGTCTAATATTTTAATAAGGGGTGCAAATGCACGTGCCGTAAACACAATTTTGCCGGTATTTGCCGGCATTTTTGCAACAAAATCTTCGACCCGGCCGTGATATATCGTTAGATTGGGCAGGTCGAGCACTTCTTTTAATTCGCGCAAAAATGCAACTTTTTTACCGATTGATTCCACGCATGTGACGTTCCATCCCAAAATGGCCAGTACTACACCCGGGAAACCTGCCCCACTGCCCAGGTCGACTATATCAACGTCCGGCGGCAAAATATCGGCCAGCTGTGCCGAGTCCGCAAAGTGTCTTTGCTCAATATAATTTAGCGTACTTGGTGCAACCAGGTTCATGCGCGTTGACCATTCGCGCAGTGTGTCTGCATATCTTTCAAATTTGGCTTTATTATTCATAATATTTATTGTAGCATAAGATTCATGAAAAAAACAGGAACTTTATTAATTGGCGCAGGTTTGTTAGCGGCATTGGTCGCGACCGGCGCGATAGTATGGACAAGTGTTGCGAATAAAGAGGGTGCCACCTCGCACCAGTATCCGGCAACAAAATATGGGGCGTTTCTGGCGGCCCAGCATGCGATTTATGTTAATGATTTTGACAGTGCGGCCAATTTTGCCCAGGGATTCAAAGATGTTGATTATGCGGTGGCGATGAACACGCGCATGATTTCAGAATTCTTAAGCGGAACACTTCCGGCTGATGCAAAATATCTGCAGAATGAAAAAAGTCTGCCTGCGGGATTGATTTATGATGCATATCTGGTACGCGACGACAACTGGAAAGATTTATATAAGCGTCATAAAAAGGACGAATCGCCGCTGTCTGCGCCGCTGCGTATATGGTCGTCGGTTGCGACCGGCCACAGTGCGGATGCGATAAAGTTTATTAATCGTTTGCCGACCAATTCTTCATGGCAGGCATTTGCACGTGGCCAAATCTATGCCCAGACCGGCGACAGTGCCCGCGCCGCAGAAGAATTTGCCAAGGTCTCGACCGACTTTATGAACATAAACGATTATTTGTATGTATTGTCGTTCTATCAGGCGCATGATATGGCGTCGGCCGCCGATGCGCTGCGCCGTGACTTTACATCGCGACCGGGTGGCATGTTTATGCTGGATTTTGATGCGGTACCAGCGTGGGATAACTATGTCGGGAATAACAATGCACTGGCGTTTAGCTTGGTGCAAAACGTATCTCATACCCAGATAATGATGTATTCAGATTTGGCGATATTGTTGCTGCGCTTTGCCCAGATTACGGGCCCGATGTATTCCGGCGACAGTGACGCAATAAACTATTATCTGGGTCAGTATTTTTATAATAATGTTGGCGATTATGCGCGTCACTTTGATGTAATCCGCCCCGATAGTCCGTTTTATTTGTTCTCGTTGCTGCGCATTGCGGACAAAACGGGGGATGTGTCCGCATTGGCGTCTGCGGTGCGTGACAATCCGCTGTTTGTGCCGGCGGTAGATAAGCTGGCGGCGTATTATATTTCGCATGGCGACAAGCGTTCGGCGTTAAAGCTGATGTCGCGTGCGCTATCCAATGAAAATTTAACCGATGCGGGCAGGGCACATTTTATTAAAACCCGTGCAAAGATATATTTCGTTTTCGGCGATATGGAGCGTGCACAGGCTGATATTTACGACGTTGCAAAATCTGTCCAGATGGATGCGGATATTCTTGCGCTTCAGGCGCGTATTTGGGCGGCCCAGGGGCGCGAATTAGATAATGCGTATGAGTATGCAATGACGCTGGTCAAGAAAGACCCGGCGGATATTTCCGCATGGGATACATTAGGTGCGGTGGTCGCCGCGCGTGATGGCGTGCCCGCCGCGCTGGAGGTTTTGTCCCGCGTCGGCGAGGTTGCAAATGTATGCTCTTCTTTGTTCGAGCGCTTGGGTGATTTGTATATGCAGGCAGGCGATACCAAACTTGCGCGTGATGCGTATCTGCGTGCAATTGATTTGGCTGATGATGGTTTAAGTATCGTTCCCGTTCTGCAGAAAAAGGTAAAGGATATAAAATGAAAGTAGGGGTTATTGGTGCCGGTGCATGGGGTACCGCACTTGGGATTGTTTCTGCACGTGGTGGGTCTGATGTATTGTTGTGGTCCTATGATGGGCAGTGTGCCGCGTTTGATGGCGCCACTATGCCGCAAAATATCACAGTGACATCTGATATGGCGGGCCTGGTCGGGTGTGACGCATGGCTGATTGTGACCCCGGCGGCGTTCTTTCGCGAAACGGTAAATCGTGCCCGTGCGTTTTATAAAGGCCAGCCTGTGATTATCTGTACCAAGGGTGCGGAAAGCGCAACCGGCGACTTTATGTCTGAAATTTTACAGCAAAGCCTGCCGGAATGTCATGATTTTGGTGTGTTGTCCGGGCCTCAGTTTGCCACCGAGGTCGCACGTGGCATCCCCACAGGCTCAACCCTGGCCGGGGCGCCTGCCGCACGTGATGCCGGCCGCATTATATTAAATCAGTTGTATTTGACCGAATCCGATGATGTTATCGGTGCGGAATTATGCGGTGTTGGTAAAAACGCCGTGGCGCTGATATGTGGGTATAACAGTGTTGTTGCTGGCGAAAACGCCCGTGCAATGATGTTTACACGCGCCTGGGGCGAGGTTGTTGATATGGGTCTTGCAATGGGGGCGCAGCTGCGCACGTTTTTGGATTTGTGCGGCATTGGCGACCTGTTCCTGTCGGCGACATCCGCGACCAGTCGCAATTTTTCTGCCGGCCAGGCGATTGCCAATGGTACGCCGATTGTTGGCACGGTAGAGGGAATATTTGCATTGTCCGGCCTGTTGCGTCGTGCGCGTGCGCTGGGGGTGGCGACGCCTGTCTTGGATGAAATGCACAGCACATTAAAATTATAATTTCGGGCCGGCATTTGCCGGCCTTTTTGATAATATTGTTGCTTTTGCAAATTTAATTTTGTATCGTAAAAATACGAAAATTGAAGGGGTTTATTCATGGATGCTGATAAATTATCATTCGAAGATGCGTATAAGCAATTAACCGATTTAGTCAAGAAGATGGAAAGCGGGGAATTGCCACTGGCGGCATCTGTCGCCGCGTACGAGCAGGGCATAAAATTAAAAGCGTATTGCGAACAGTTGCTAAAAGAAGCCGAATTGAAAATTGAAACATTAAAAGTCGGCAATCAGTAGTGGTATTTTTTATATAAACGGATTTTACAGTGGCGGATAAAAGTAAATTAAGTCCTGTCATGCAGCAGTATGTTGACATGAAGGCCGAAAACCCGGATGCGTTATTGATGTTTCGTCTGGGGGATTTCTATGAGGCGTTTTTTGACGACGCCCGCCAGATTAGTGATACTCTAAGTCTGGTTTTAACCCAGCGTGGCACCGATGCCGACGGCGAGGGGATTCCAATGTGTGGCATTCCATGGCATGCGGCGGACAATTACTTTGGCCGCCTGGTGCGTTCCGGTTTCAAGGTTGCGTTGGTTGAGCAAATGGAAACCCCGGCCGAGGCCAAGGCCCGCGGTCACAAGTACATAGAACGCAAAGTTATCCGTGTTTTGACGCCCGGTACTTTAACGGATGAAAATTTATTAAATCCAAAGAGTTCAAATTTTCTTGTTGCGGTTGTGCCAATGGGGCAAAAATTTGACATCGCGGGCTGTGATATTTCAACCGGCGAATTTTTCATTGGTAAAACGTCATGTCCGCTTGATGACTTGGTGCGTGTAAATCCGGCCGAACTTATTTATCCGTATGCTGCGGCTGAAAACGCAGACATTATGCGTCTGCGTGATGTATTTAAGACCTCGCCGGTGTTTGAAAAACTATATCGTCGTGCAGATATTGATAAAATCGTTAGTCGCGTGTTTGGTGGCGCGGCCCCCGAAGGCGCGGGCAGAAGTCCGGATTCTGCGGTGGCGATGCTGGCCGGATATTTGTTCAATACCCAGCGCGGTGCCGAAATAACGTTCCGTGCCGCCCGCCAGTTTAATGATGGACGACAGTTGTTAATCGATTCTGCCACATGGAAAAGTCTTGAAATCGATGGCAGTATTAATGACGGCGGGGCCCGATTGATAGATGTCCTGGACAACACAAAGACGGCGGCCGGTGCCCGTCGCCTGCGCGGATATTTGCGTGCGCTGTCGGCCGATGCGGCCGAAATTCGCCGCCGTCAGGAACATATTGGTCATCTGCTGCTAAATCCAGAGGTTATGGGCGGCCTAGGCCTAACGCTGGGGGCGATTCCGGATGTAGGGCGCAGTCTAACGCGTTTGATGACAGGGCGGGGCACGCCACGTGATTTGCGGCTGGTTTCCGATTTCTTGGTAGAATTGCCCAATATCAAAGTTATGGGTGGTCGGCTGGATGCGACATTGGCTGCAAAATTTGCAGAAATAGATACGCATGATGCATTGGCGGGCCAGCTGCGCTTTGCGCTTTCTGATATTCTTCCGACATTCTTCCGTGATGGCGGCGTTATTCGCGATGGTTTTGACGCGTCTTTGGACCACATGCGCCAGCTGGCCAGCGGGGCCAAGGAAACAATCGCCAGTCTTCAGGCCGAATACGCCGCGGCGACCGGCATACATACGCTGAAAATCAAATATAATAATATTCTAGGATATTTTATCGAGGTGCCAACCGCCCGCGCAGATGCATTGATGCAGCCAGAAAGCGGCTTTATCCATCGTCAGACAATGGCGGGCAATATGCGCTTTACAACATCGCGCCTTATTGACCTGGATAACGATGTTCGCAGCGCGGCCCAGCGTGCCGCCGGAATCGAGGCAGATTTGGTCGCATCGTTTATCGACCAGATACGTGAAATTACGACTGATTTGTTGGATACCGCCGAAATAATTGCCGATGCCGACGTATGGTATTCGCTGGCGGTGTGCGCAGATATGTATTCTTGGACGCGCCCCACGATAACAGAAGGCACCGATTTTGACATTATTGGCGGTCGCCACCCTGTGATAGAGGCGGTATTGCGTCGTAATTCTGATAATTTTGTAAAAAACGATTGCGTGCTAAATGAAAAATCAGTTGCGTTGCTAACCGGGCCGAATATGGCGGGTAAGTCCACATACCTGCGTCAGAACGCGATTTTGGTTGTGCTGGCGCATCTGGGGTCTTTTGTCCCGGCCACCCGCGCATGCATTGGTATCTGTGACCAGTTGTTTAGCCGCGTTGGCGCGTCCGATAATCTGGCGGCGGGTCAGTCTACATTTATGGTTGAAATGAGTGAAACTGCCAACATCTTAAATCGTGCGACATCGCGTTCATTTATAATCTTTGATGAAATAGGGCGGGGCACCGCAACCTATGACGGTATGGCAATCGCCCAGGCAGTGTTGGAGTTTTTGAATACGCTTCATCCACGTGCACTTTTTGCAACGCATTATCACGAGTTAACAGCGCTTGTCGGCCCCGCCGACGGGCAGTTACAGAATGCCGCTTGTTTAACAATAGATGTGCGCGAACATAATAACGAAATCGTATTCTTGCATAAGATTGTCCCTGGCGTCGCCAATCGTTCGTATGGTATTCATGTGGCCAAGATGGCCGGGATGCCTGCATCGGTTGTCGCCCGCGCGGAATTGGTGCTTTCCGCATTGGAAAACAATAACGCATTACCTCCGGCGCCCGCCGGCGACGTTACAATGCCTGCAACTGCAAAAAGTGCCACGCCCAAGAAATCTTCACATGGCATGACCGTTGCGGCCCCTGATGCGGCGCCACAGCTGTCGTTATTTGGCTAAAAGGGGCGATTGTGGACGGCTGGATAATATTAGATAAATCATCAGGCCTTTTTTCCCGCACGGCGGGTGGGCGCGTGGCGCGTATGTTTGGCGCATCCACATTTGGTCATATTGGAACTCTGGACCCCATGGCGTCTGGTGTGTTGCCAATTGCGCTGGGGCGTGCGACCAAGATGATTCCGTTTATCGAAGCCGCCGCGCCAAATGTAAAAGAATATGAATTCGGGCTGCAGTTTGGCTTTGAAACAGACTCGCTGGACATTACCGGGAATGTATTGCGCCGTGATGATGTCGTGCCGTCCATTGATGCGGTGCTGGCGGCGTTGCCGTCATTTATCGGCACGCACCCCCAGATGCCACCCGCATTTTCCGCCGTGCATGTAAATGGGCGCCGTGCATACGATATTGCACGCCACGGCGGCGATGTTACGCTTAGCCCGCGCGATGTTACGATTTATTCGTTGGAATTTATAGGGAATTCTGGCCCATCATGGCACTTTCGCACGCGCTGTGGGCGGGGCACGTATGTGCGCGCCATCGCGCGTGATATTGCGGCAAAATGCGGCGCCATTGCAACCGTTGACATGATACGCCGCACAGAATCCGGCGGCTATACTTTGAAAAATGCGGTAAAACTTGATTTTTTGGAAAATCTGTTTAATAATGGCCACGACATTGGACAATATCTAATGCCAACAGATTTCGGACTGGGGGACATTCCGGTTATAAATCTGTGTGATAAAGACGCCGCGCTGTATGCGAATGGCGGATTTATCAGTGTCGCGCAGGATGGTGGCCCGCGTCGCGTCTATAACGGTAATCGTTTTATCGGCATTGGCGTGATAGATGGCAAAATTTTGCGCCCAAAACGAACAATTTAAGACATAAGGAAAATATAATGTCCGTAACAAAAGAACAAACCGCACAGGTCGTTAAAGACTATAAGGCAACTGACAAAGACAACGGCGGCAGCGCCGCAGCCCAGGTTGCATTATTGACTCAGCGTATTCGCAACTTGACCGAACACATGAAGGCTAATCATAAAGACCAGCATTCAAAACGTGGTCTGTTGTTGATGGTAAACCGTCGCAAGAAATTGCTGGCGTACATCAAAAAGAACAGCATGTCTGAATACGAAGAACTGATTAAGAAATTAGGTCTGCGTAAATAATACTGGCCGCCTGTATGGGCGGCTTTTTTATTATTGCAATCATAATTTTCTTTGATATAATCAGGCGCGACGGGTGGTTAGCTCAGTTGGTCAGCCGCGTTACGTTTACATCGTAAGGTCGTTGGTTTCTGGACATAGCGCCCCAAAAAACAGTTTGGGTGGTTAGCTCAGTTGGTTAGAGCGTTACGTTGACATCGTAAAGGTCGTTGGTTCGAGTCCAATACCACCCACCAGATTCTAAGAGAAATATAAACATGCGAATGTACAACTAATTTTTCAAAACATTCAACGGGATTCTTTGGGCGCCCCGTTGGCGTCTATTTTTTTATCATAGGGGACAACAAACAATGACAGACAAAAAGAAAGTTTTAATTACATCCGCACTGCCGTATGTGAACGGGGAATTGCATCTGGGGCATTTGGTTGGATGCTGGCTGCCGTCGGATGTTTACGCGCGTTTTTGGCGTGCCCGCGGGGCGGATGTTTTGTATGTCTGTGGGGCCGATGAACACGGAACCCCGGCCGTTGTCGGCGCCGCAAAAGAGGGCGTACCCGTCATCGAATACAACAATAAGTATTATGAAAAGCACCTGCGGGCGGTGCGTGATTTTAATCTATCGTTTGATTTGTATGGCCGTACGCATACCGCGTTACAGGAAAAGTTGATTCATGACCTGTTTTCACGCCTGGATGCGCAGGGATTAATCGAAGAACGCGAAACCATCCAGCCTTTTTCGGTAGATGACAACATGTTCTTGGCCGACCGGCAATTGGTCGGCACGTGCCCAAAATGCGGTTTTGAAAACGCACGCGGCGACCAATGCGACCGGTGCAGCGCAACGTATGAGGCGACCGAATTATTAAACCCGCGCAGCACTATATCAGGCTCTGATAAAATTGAAATGCGCCCGACGAAAAATCTGTTCTTTTTGGCGTCACGCGTCCAGGAACAATGGCGCGAGTGGTTGAAATCGGCCGCACCAAAGTGGTCGAAAACCGCCGGCGCGATTGCGATGGGATGGGCGGCGGATGAATTGTTTG